>ERZ773263.75-NODE-75-length-73624-cov-11.709728_pt1 | contig 73624 bp, 59 predicted proteins | sample MGYA00511076_ERZ773263 | MGnify/ENA primary metagenome ERZ773263 (study PRJEB29015, sample SAMEA2738155) | human oral metagenome | biome: human oral; feature: human-associated habitat; material: saliva | place: China | collected 2195 ... | reverse complement strand
TCGACTTGCATGTGTTAAGCACGCCGCCAGCGTTCGTCCTGAGCCAGAATCAAACCCTCCACACAAAAGTAGAAAGCCCAACACAGGCCCACAAAAAAATAAAAAAACAACGAGCAAAACCACACCCCACCACAAAGCAGAGCGCAGCCTCACACAAACAAACACCCACACCACACCACCCCAACAGGCAGCACAACATGAGCATTCTACTGGCAATCAAAAACCCAACCAAAAACCACACCCCACAAAAAGGGCGCAGCCTTCAATCAGACCACAACTTACAAAACATATAAGCATAAAAGTAGTACAAAACACGCTCTTGAGTTCTCAAACCACCACCACACACACCAGAACACACCCCCACACAGGAAGCACACCCCAACAGGCAGCAACAAAAAACAATACACCCCCCACCCCACCCCACACAACCCCGGCGTGTCGCACACACCAACCACACAAAAACCACAAAAATATATACGCTTCAGATATACATCTGCATATCGCTAACCCGGGAAAATCCGCATAAATAAAAACCAGCTGATGAAATCAATAGTACCGATGCTCTATAAAAGCCCTATAAAACCAGATTCAAATCCGCAGTCAGAAAATATCTTATAAAGAGAATAGTGAGCCATCTTGCTAATGTATGAAGTGAAAATTTAAAACTTAACTATCGAATATTGAGGAGACTACATGCCTGCACCCCAGATTGCCGATATTCCGGGTACCGTCCTGTATACAAGGGATCCCCTGTATATCCCTCGCGTTGCTGCAGTCCACGATATGTGCGGCTACGGCAAATGCTCGCTCACTGCCGCGATCCCTATCCTGTCGGCAGCCGGCTGCGACGTCTGCCCTGTACCTACAGCCCTGCTTTCCGCCCACACACGGTACAAGACTTATACTTTCCATGATACGACCGATATCCTTTCTGATTATATTGATGCGTGGCAGAAAGAGGATGTCAGCCTTGATGCAGTCTATTCCGGTTTCCTCGGCAATGCTGAGCAGGTCGATCTCATTAAACGCTTATACAGCGAGTATCCCCAGGCATTGCGCCTCGTTGATCCGGTAATGGGTGATGGCGGGCAGCGGTACCCGACATATACGCAGGAGTTATGCGATGCGATGGGCCGTCTGGCAGATGGTGCAGATATCCTCATGCCTAACCTGACTGAGGCTTCTATCCTTATCGGGACGGAGTATCCCGGCCAGGACCTTACCGATCCCCAGGTAGACGAAATCCTCCGGGACCTTCTGGACCTTGGGGCAAAGAATGTTGTCCTTAAAGGGATAGACAGGAATGATGGCAAGCTTCGTAACTATGTCGTCAACAAGCAGGAGGGAGTGGATCAGAAAAAGGAGCTGGCACATGAAAAGCTTCCATTCATGATCCACGGGACCGGCGATGCTTTTGCTTCGGCATTATGCGGGGCAGTTATGGCAGGGCGTTCCCTTCCCCAGGCAGCTTATATTGCTGGTGAATTCGTGCGTAATTCTATGGTTTCCACCAGGAACCAGCCCCATTTCGAGGAGCGCGGTGTCAGTTTTGAGCTCAACCTCAAAGAATTAACAGACTTGTAAACGGATACACAGGCGGATACGCAAAAACTGGAGCCTGTATTATCCTCCTCACACGCGTATCCGCAGCTTTCCACAGCTATCATACTTTTCCACTGATTGATACACATACAAGATTAACGGTTTTTGAGGCGTGTTCCCTATTCGACCACATTACAGTTTTAATTCGCCTTGGCTGCCGGAATTGTGGTGAAGTAGATGTATGACTCAACCAGTATTGCAAAAGCCGCACAATAAGGCGGTATATCCGGCAAAGTACCGCGAAGGGCCCACGCACAGCCCAATAGCTTCTATGACGCCTCATGAGCTCGGACGTTATGGAGAAAATATCGCCTGTACCTATCTGAGGGAACATGGTTACGTGATCCTTGACCGTAACTGGTCCTGCAGATACGGGGAACTCGACATAGTAGCGGTCTCGCCATACGAAAACGGCAGGAAAACGCATACGACTATTATCGAAGTAAAAACACGCAGATGCATGCTGTTCGGCACTCCTGTTGAAGCAGTAACACCACAGAAACTCATGCGGCTGAAAAGGGCGGCATCACTCTGGCTCGAAGCGCATCCGCAAAGGATCCGCCGTCCTGTAAGCATAGATGTCATAGCCATCTCCTTTGAAGATTCGCTCGTCCCGTCTATAACACACCTCAGGGAGATATGATGCCGATAGGAACATCTTTCTCCATTGGCCTGTGGGGGCTCAAAGCGTACACAATCCAGATCCAGGCATTCACAAGTCCGGGGCTCCCTGCTTTTTCCATCATCGGGCTGCCCGACACATCGCTTGCAGAAGCAAGGGAAAGGGTCAAGTCAGCATGCATGATCGCCGGGTTCACATGGCCGCAGACACGTGTAACCGTTAACCTTTCCCCTGCATCAGTCCCGAAAAGCGGATCTTCTTTCGATCTTGCTATCGCTGCAAGCATACTGGCGTCCTCCCGAATGATCGAAACGCAGACCCTCGGCAATTCCCTGGTCATCGGTGAATTGAACCTTGACGGCAGCGTTATGCCGGTGCGCGGTATCCTGCCTATGCTTCTGTATGCGAAGCACAGCGGGATCAGTACAGTTTTCGTACCGCAGGATAATATTGAAGAAGCGAAACTGGTGCAGGGCCTGGATATTATCGGTATCTGCCATATTGCGCAGTTTATCCTCTGCTGCAGTCCGACAAGCACATTAAGGAAAACTATGCGCAAAATGTACGGCCCTCTATGTGACTGTACCGATCCCGCACAGGATAGACGGTGGACCCGCATCCTTCCACAGACAGGCAGCCGGAAAGCGCTGTCTGCACTTATTGATGACAGGTACGCCGAAGAGGAAGAACAACTTGATTTCTCCCAGGTAATTGGGCAGACCCAAGCAAAACGCGCCCTGGAAGCTGCCGCAGCGGGCGGGCACCACATGATTATGACCGGCCCGCCGGGAGCGGGGAAAACCATGCTTGCTAAAAGGCTTCCTACAATACTGCCTCCGCTTACTGAAGAACAGAAACTGGAAGTCGCTTCAATAAAATCTTTGTGCGGTACGCTCCATAAAGATATCCATGACCTTTTCCCGCCGTTTGAGGCTCCCCATCACACCGCAAGCACTGCTTCCCTTATCGGGGGCGGCAGCGGTTTTGCCAGCCCCGGATCAATAACCCGGGCCCATAACGGAGTCCTTTTTATGGATGAGGCACCTGAATTTTCTACCCAATGCCTGCAGTCCCTGCGGGAGCCTCTTGAGGAAGGGGTCATCAGCCTCGCACGATCTAAGGGGACCACTTTTTACCCGGCCCGGTTCCAGCTCATTATGGCTGCCAACCCGTGCCCATGTGGTTTTAACTGGGGCAACGGGCAGCGATGCACATGCACTCCGCGCCAGAGGAATAAATACTGGGGCAGGCTTTCCGGACCGATCATGGACCGCATTGATATACATATCAAAGTTGATGCGCCAACATTGTCCGATATGGAAACAACACAGCTCATGTTTGCCCGGGAAAAAAAGGGGGCTAGGCCGGAACCCCTCAACGGGCTTTATTATTCTTCAGAGCATATGAGGGAACGCGTTTCAGCAGCACGGCAGCGGGCATTCCTGCGGTTTGAGTGTTTCCCATGGAAAACCAATGCAGCAGCACCAGGCGGATGGCTGCGCGAGAACACCCCGCGTACGGCTATGGCATATCTGCAGAAAGCCGCAGAAAAGCAGGAACTGAGTATGCGGGGAACAGACAGAGTACTGAGGATCGCATGGACTTTATGCGATCTCGCAGGTGCTTCACAACCGGATGAAGGCTATATCCTTGAAGCCATTGGGTTGAGGACCGGAGAAACACCATGAACCAGCCCGAAGCCCTTGCCTTAGCCACCCTTGCTTATTGCTGCAACACTGCAAATGCAATCATGTACGCGCTAACTGGCACATCCCCATCATCAGCCGCTGAAGTACGGTCAGATGAACTGGCCCAACCGTACAGCGGCACACCGGGTGCCCTGGCTGCAGAGTATCCCGCTGTATCTGCCATGCTGCCGACCGCAGGAAGGTGCGCTGCGCAGAATGCCCCCAGGATCAGCCCGCAGGAAATGGTTGTACAGCTTAAACAGCTGGCTGACGATCCAGCCAGGCTAACGCCGGTCCTGAACAGGCATATAGAAGAGATCATCTGCACGCACCGGTATAAAAACCATGACCGCGCCATAGCTTCATTCAAGGAATCCCTCAACAGGTGGGCCGGACGGATGCGCCTGATCAATGGGCTGTCAGCAAGGGAATTGTGGACATATTTTACACAGAATAACGAATTTTGGATAATTACCCCAGGAAGTTCCTGCTGGCCTGGCCAGCTCAGTGACCTCAGCCGGATAACGGACAGCACACCTCCACTATGTTTATGGGGGAAGGGCGACCCCAATGCCCTTATATCCTGTGATTCGCCTGTTGGCATAGTAGGTTCAAGGGATTGCACCGAATATGGCAGGTCTACGGCTTTCAACGCAGCACGGCAGGCAGCGCTCCATGGGCATTGTGTAGTGTCAGGAGGGGCAATGGGGATAGATGCCTGCGCACATTGGGGTGCATTAAGCGCATACCAGGATATCGGCGACCAGTGCGGGAAAACCGTTGCGATATTTGCCGGAGGCCTCAATACCTGTGGCCCGAAGTGCAATTCAAACCTTTTCGATACTATATGCAGCCATCATGGGGCACTTATCAGTGAGCTTCCTCCGGACACGCTGCCGGAAAGCTTCCGTTTCCTTATGAGGAACAGACTTATCGCTTCATTATCACGGACGCTTATTGTCGCTCAGGCACGGCATCGGTCGGGTGCGCTGAACAGCGCAACATGGGCGGCCGATATGAACCGCGATGTATATGCTGCGCCCGGCGACAATAATAAGCCGTACAACACCGGATGCAACGCCCTCATAGCAGAGGGGAAAGCAACTTTGCTGCTCTCCTCCACGGATATATCCGGTATCTGCCACAGCGCTCACCCGCCATGCGCACGATAGCAGGCGAAAAGGGAAAATGTATGCAGCCTCCTCCGGTCCGTTTTGGCAAACCTTTTTTCCTGCGATATCCATAGAATCGAAGTATGGAACAACAACGCCTTCATACTTCATTTTCTAAAATTTGTGAATACGCAGAACAATATGCGCTGGACCGTGAATCCGAAAATACCCATGATATGAGATCACACTATGCCTCTGCTGACCCTCATGACCTGCATGCCAGCGCGGCCGAATGCAGTTTCATCGCCCAGCTGGCACAGACTGTAGATGCCCGGACGGTTATTGCTTTCGGCTCGGATAATGAGATGGAAGTGCAGTATCTTACAGAAACCCTTCCGTCCGGAAGCCTTATCACAGTCGTCAATGCACATTCAAAAACAGGTCCAGGCATGCGGAACAGCTACAGCCCTGCCCGCAGCAATACTAATAATGTTAAACTCCGTACAGTGACCGCAGATATCAATGAATACCTTCCGCGGCTCAATGAGAATGACTACGATATGGTCATCCTCGGCAATGGAGCCGGCGATCCGCAGCAGATCGCTGCTGCATCATCACGGCTCCTGCGTCCGCAAGGTGTCCTGCTTATCACTGACGTCCTGGCGCTGCGCAGCCGTACTTCAAACGGCGGCGTTATCAATCCTGCAGACCGCAGCGACCACACAGTCAGTATGCGGGATCTGATTGCCCAGTTCTCCGAAGCGGAAGATTATGCTTCAGTCCTGCTGCCTGTCGGCTCCGGGATACTCTTCTGCACAAGGCAATAAAAGATGCAGGGTACTCAGGCATAAAACAGTTACACAGCAGGCCGGACCTGTCCGGCGGCCCCGGCCGCAGGACACCGGCATATACGGCCTTCTGAAGTACCCTTTGTCAAAAGAAGTACTGCTGGCTGCTGTTATCCGGCCAGCGGAGTTGTCACGATATCGACCGCCTCAGCAACATCATCAGTAAACCTGACAACCTGAGGATCAAGCGGAGAGATCATACCGTTATTCATTACTGTTGTATCAAGCCAGTCAAACAGGTCACGCCAGTAATTCCCCTCGTATAATGCGATCGGGATACGGGGGGCTTTGCGTGTCTGGATCATCGTAAGGGTCTCGAACATCTCATCAAAAGTGCCGAAACCGCCGGGGCAGATGATGATCCCCTGGGAATGCTGGAGAAACATGGTTTTCCTGACAAAGAAGTGTTTGAATGTAATAGAAGTATCTACGTATTCATTGACGCCCTGCTCATGGGGCAGTTCGATGCCAAGGCCTACGGAACGGCCGCCTGCAAGTTTTGCACCACGGTTAGCCGCTTCCATGATCCCAGGCCCCCCTCCTGTGATCACTGCCTTGCCTTTCCCGGCTGCAAGTCCGGCCATCTTTTCGGCCGCCTGATAATATGGGCTTTCCGCGCCTAAACGGGCTGACCCGAAAATAGATATTGCCGGACCAATATCCGCAAGGGTTTCGAACCCTTCCCTGAACTCATCGGCAATCCCGTCGATCCAGGCCTGGGCGTTTTCCAATTTTACCCCCGAATAGTCTGCCTCTGTCATCGTGCACCAAGCCTTTCTGCACTTCTGCAATTATTATCCCCTGAGCCACACAGGCTCTTACCATATTTTTAATTCTGTATTAATACCATTCGACCTGTATATTGTACTCTGATTCGGATACCTGTCAAAGCTTCCGGCATCAACCCAATATGCTTTGTCTCCCTGCTTTGCCTCAGGTAACCCTGCGGTTGTGGTCCAGACGCTACCCTTCCCTGCTGAATTCCATGTCTTTGAGCACCAGCTCTTCTTTTTCCTGTTCAGGATCCCTGCTGTAGCGCAAAGACTGGTTATGCAAAAGGGCAGCAGCGATACCGGCGGAGAGCAGCGACCCTACGAGGACGCCGAAGCGCGCCTCATTTTGAAGCAGTACATGTTTATAGGCAAGCGATGCCATAAGGAAAGCCACGGTAAACCCTACTCCGCAGGCAGTCGCCATAGGGATAAGGTCCCTTACTTTCAGCCCGGGCGCAAGTTTAAGCCTGAACACATGGGTAGATAGCCATGTAGCTGCAAGCACTCCGAGAGGTTTGCCGAGGACAAGGGCAAGAATGACCCCGTACACGATCGGGGAAAGGAGAAATGACGTTCCTGACGCACCGGTAAATGAGATTCCCGTTGCAAAAAAAGCGAATACCGGTAAAGCCAGAAGCGCGGAAAATGGCTGAAGCTTGTCATGATACCGCTCAGCACGCGGGGTCTCCTCGTCGAACACGGGCTGTGCAGGCGTCAGAAGCCCGACGAGCACCCCGGCCAGCGTGGGATGGATCCCCGCTTCAAACATCATGACCCACGCAAGAAGGCCTACACCGACAACGATAATCCAGGGGACACGCTTCATACGCACAAGGAATGACCATATCACTGCACAGGCAGCAACCCCGGCAAACCAGTACCACGCATGGAGGGAAGAATAGAAAATGGCAATAATGATGATACCCAGAAAGTCATCAACTGTAGCCAGCGTCATAAGGAAGGCGCGGATTGACCCCGGCAGCGCCCTGGCAAAAATCGCCAGGATTGCCAGCGAAAATGCTATATCTGTAGCAGTGGGGACAGCCCATCCCTGCGCGGCAACAGCAAAACCCACACCGTGCACCAGGTCCAGATGCGTGCCTGCACAGGCGGCGCCAATGAAAATCACAGGGGGAAGAAGCATGCCTCCTACAGCGGCAAGCATGGGCACAGCGGCCGCTTTAGGGTTTGACAGGGAACCGGTTGACAACTCCTGTTTAAGCTCCAGGCCCACGACAAGAAAGAATATCGTGAGAAGGCCGTCCTGCGCCCAATGCCCAATCTCCAGAATCAGGTTTGTGTGCGGCACCCCGATGGTATAGCCTGATAAGGCTTCGTAGACCCCTTTCGTAAGAGGCAGATTCGCCATAAGCAGGCCTGCCAGGGCGAAACACAGCATAATGATCCCCGACGCGCGGTCAGAATGCGCAAGTTTAAGGAGTATCCTCCCTGTACGGTGCAAGCGGGAATCCGCACCATCGGCAGACTCATTCTCAGAAAATCCGGGAAGCGTCACAGAGCGGAAAGGGCGGATCACTTTCTGTGCAAAACTGCTGAATGCCTTCCTTCTGCTGCGACGGCGCCCTGTTTTGGACGGCGACTGCCTCGAAGCGCTTTTATGCTGATTACGGATATTCCGCTTGTTGGATTTCCTGCTCTGCCGCCCGTGCGGTTTATGCTGTTTCGGTATCCGGCCCATGTGCGCTCCTTCCTGTTATCCGCCAACCGCTATTTTCCATCCTGCCCGGAGGCCTCCTTTAACCATAAATCATAATATACTTCACTGATACGGGACAGTACAGGTAGGGAATAACAAAAATCCCCGCCTATTTTCAGGCAGGGACTGCATGTGCGCCAGACAGGATTCGAACCTGCAACCTTCTGATCCGTAGTCAGATGCTCTAATCCGTTGGGCTACTGGCGCATGCTGTTATCTTTCAGACAACAAACAATATTTAAGCACGATAGCAGGAGAAAACCTATACGGCGTGTTTTGTATCAGCAGGACTGCAGCTCTAACGGAAATTGGACGTCTGCCTGGTGCCGTGGATTTCCTTCCCAGCCTGCCCTCCCCCGTCCGGCCGTTTCTGGTTCCTCGTAAAAGTGCCTACAAGCGACATGACATCGCGTATCTTCATATCCGGCAGATATGCACGTGTAACGGCGAGCGCCAGCTGAGGGAGCCTTGAAGAATCGGGATAAGCGATATACACATGGTTTTCTGCAGGCTGGAACTTTTTCTTGAAGAAAAGGAGTGATCGGAAACCATACGCAGGTTCAAGCATATTCGCTGTCATCTGCAGTATATGTGTCAGGCTTGCAGATTTCCCTTCAATAGGCCGGATACCGGAAAGAGGGGCTGCTGAAAGGCTGAGGAATTCGATATCGCGCATTCCGGGGTCAGCAGCCGGACCGTTGGGATTATTACTTTGCCCATCCCTCAGGCGCTCAGCCATACGTGCAATAAGGAATTCCATGATCCCGTTGATGGCATCCTGGCGATGGCGCATAAAATCAAGGGTCCATCCTATCACCCTGCCTTCGCGATAAACAGGAAGCCAGCTTGTAACAGCCTGGACTGTACCCTCCCCATCTATCGCATACAGCAGTTTTACGCGGGGATCCATAAGTTCCTCAATGCCGCCAAGTGTGAACTTCATTTCGGGGAGGGATTTATCTTCTGCCCACTCTTCAGAGATCGTCATAATCTGGGAACGGATATCGAATGTAGCATCCTGATATGTAGACAAAACATCAGTGATACCCTCACGTTTGGCTTTATTGATAGCGGTACGTACATCCTGCCACTTTTTGCCGGCTGTTTTCCACTGGCGCGGGTCAACGACCATTTCAGTGCCTACATCAAGGCTGTTCCATTTCAGCTCTTCCAGCCACTTCCGCTGCTCTTCATGGACAGCATAGAAAACTGGCATCCATGAATTGCTGTTACAGAATTTAGTGAAATCAATGATATCCTGTTTGTATTCAGCAGGTTCCCCGAAGGGACCGGTAACGGTCAGGGCGATCCCGAAATTTACCCGGTAAGCAATGGCAGACCTACCCGATGCCGAAAACCAGTAATCATTACCTTCCCATGTAGCCATGAATGACATGGATTCACCGCCGGACTCAACAAGGCCGCTTGCTTTCTGATGCTCTTTCATTCCTATGCTGCCGTGATCGGAAAACCACAGGACGAAAATAACCCCTGTAACGGTCCAGAATATGGGTCCAATAATCCCTGCAACAATGCCCGCAACCGGGCCAAGCGGGATCGAGGCTAACCGTGCCAGCCCCAAAAAGCCGATAGGCAGGTACCTGACCATCAGCGAAATAAGGATATTCACGCTGCTGGCCTGCCCCTCAGGATAATCCGTACCATCGCCCGGCAGCGGATTGGGGGTATATTTGACCGCAAGGAAATAAACAAGGCTCAGTGCAATAAACGTTGCACCGATAACAGCAGCCCCGCTATAGAGGAGTGCGGTCCGGGTACGGATATGGAATCTGCGTATCTGCGTTATATACACGATAATGAGGATAAAGGGCAGAAGGCATGTAGCTGCAAAGTTTTTCAGTGTCCCGTGTGACAGGGCCCTGCCCAGCTGGGCCTGCGCCTGTTCCCCATATGCCAGGCTTTCCAGGAGCACAGGAAGCACGAAGTAATAGACTTCGGAAAGGATAATGATCCCCAGATTCCATACAATGGCCATATGGACAGCAGTCCTGCGCCCACGGTAAATGCCCCATGCGATGATGAGGGAAATGGCTACCGGCAAAAGCGAGACAAGCAATGCCCCGGAAAGATGGACACGCATAAAACCGTACCGCATATAGCACCCTGTACTGTGCACCTGCTGCATGCATTCGGTTATTTTTGCAAAATCAGCCTGGGAAGGCCCGAGAAGAAGGCCGATATCCGACAGAGGCCCCGCATGGATCGGCGATGTTACAGCAATAAGGGGCCCTACCGCAGCTATAACCGTAATAATGCTCAGTATCCGCCATACTTCTATTGCCTGGACAGGCTCAATAACAAAATCCTGGACAGCTTTACGGACGAACATGAAGCCGCAGGCTTGTCCGACAAAAGCCCCTATCAGCAGAACATAATCGATAGGTTCGCCCCTGTATAAAAGCCCGGCAAGTATAACAGCATACGTAAAAATATACAGCCTTCGGCGCCATAATGGGGTGATAGCAGCACCGGCAGCCATAAGCGGGCCGATAACAAGGACTCCGGGCCCATAGGACAGCGAAAGATCAAGCAATACATGCCATTGCCTGCCATGCCCCTGGATCAGGTAGCACAAAGCAAGGCCTGAGCTTAAACCGATGATGCAGCATACTATGCCGGTCGCTGCAGCCCGCAAAAGGCCAAGATGGGACTCAGCAATGCTGACCGCAAATAAGATCGTTATGACCCCAATAATTATCTGAGGGATATCGTCAACGAAGAAAATAGAAGCAACAGCTGTATACCATCTGCCTGCGATCAGCTGCCTGTAGCTGGTGCGGAAATATTCATGCCCGACATACTGCAGAAGAGGCCGAAAATTAATATGCCGAGAAATAGCAGCACGTATAACAATGTTGTACAGGAGGAAGGACACGGCAAGCGATACGGCAAGGGGGTGCTTGCCTACCCATTGGAAGCCGTCAAGGAGCAGAGCACGGGCAGGATGCCGTGAAGGATCCATAGCCTTCAAAACCTTCAGTCCCCTATGGTTCCCGTGGTCCTCGGAACTTTTGCGGCCTCCGCCTTCCCTCAATCTGTGATCCTGGGGTGCTTCATACTCCGGCTCTGCTGCCGGGACAGCGCCTGATGACGGCAGCTGTTTATTATCAGCATACTGCCCCGTGTTATCTGACATATCTGAATTCTCCATATTTCCAGCCTCTCGGCGGGTCCAGTCCCCCTGCCGGACTCCAACCATTGTTATTGTACCGCGGATCAGCCGTGGCCTTCCTGTCCGTACGAGATCTTCACTCCATCCATATGGGTCAGCGAAGGGAAACTGCTGATATGCACAGTGCCCTGTGACAATCCGGTCTCCATGCAAAACTGTGCTAACCCATAGTTCATGACAGCTCTTACACTGTTCCAGTCATGGCCTTTGCCCGCAACAACAACCGCATCAACTTTCATCCCCCTGGCGCTGGCCGCTTGCGCAACAGACCGCGCATTATCCTGCCCTATCTGGTCATACTGGCCGGCACCGAAAAGGATGGTCTGGCTGGGCAGGCCATATTTCCGTATTGCCACCGCCGGTACATGGTCCTCATACGCTGCACGTGAACCGCCATAAAACCTGCTGACCATTTCAGGGACAGGACCGTTGGAATGATGCACCTCGCCCCCAATGGAAATGATATGCCCGTACAGATTATGATACTTAGGCCCGAGATGCGTTGCGCATGTGCCGCCCATTGAAAAGCCCGCGATGCCCCAGGCCTTGCCGGGAAGCTGCACAGGAAGGCGGGATGTGATCCAGCCTGTTACATCTCTGGTAATATATGTCTGCGCATCCCCATATACAGGGGTATCAGAACATAATGTATTATGCGAAGCATCCCCCAGATGGTCAGGTGAAACCACTATTGGCGCTATGCCATGGTGCTTTTTTGCAAATTCGTTGAGGGAATCCTGAAATCTCCCCGAAAGGAAAAACCTGTCAGGGCTGCCCGGCTGGCCGGAAAGGGCGATAAGGACAGGGAGCCTGGGAGGATTATCGGCGAGGGCCGCAGGAGGAAGATAAACATTGGCTTTACGCGGTTTAAAATGTGCAATGCGGGCGGGGATATCAACAGTACGGACGATCCCTTCCCTGCGCAGCTTCGGCAATTTTCCCGCCTTCGCTGCAGCTTCCCATTCTTTCACCGTCCGTGTTGCGCCATGAGGCTGGTATCCCGGCATTTCAGGGAAAGCTTCAGCGCCCAGGACCGACCTGATAGTCGGATACTGTCCGTAAACAGCATTCACACCTACGACCCCATAAATAAGCGAAAATATCATGAGGACAACAGAAAGCGCCTTCCTTTTCCCCCGGTATGCCAGCAGAGATGCAGCAGCAAACCCGAAGAGCCCCATTGCGGCTGCAACTTTAGCGATCACAAGGAGCCCCAGCTCCACCCCGAATACGACCCACACATGCGACATAAGATATGTGAGGGTCCACCCGAAACTGAAGAATACGGCTGCGAACAGGGCCTGCCATGTAAATGCCGCGATCCTCGGATAACGGCATCGGGATATAAAGTTTCTGAATACGGCAGAGGCCGGAGATTTCTGAGTATCCCCGATGCTCTGGTCCCCTCCGGTATCCCCGGTTTGGGAAACGCGCCGCTCCCGCTGGGTATGCGGCCGTGCAAAAAGAGGGAGGAGGCTTGCCGCAAGTCCTGCAACGATTACAGTTATCGATGCAGGAAACCATCCTTTGTCAAGATCAATATCAATAAACCAGTTCCCCATTTTATATCCTGTTTATGCCATGCTTCCGGACAGTGCGCTGCCAGTCCCATGCGCTGCCTGTGCTTACCTGTCTTACAGCAGATTATACCAATGGCATATCCTTCAGCATGGGCTTTTCCTTCAGCATGGGCTTTCTGCCCTTTTCACCTATTCCATGCAGATACGGTCCATCGGCATGGAGGAGTCAATAGAAAATCCGGGGGGAGAAGGCCTGATACCCGCTTCTATAAGGTTCACGCCCAGCATGCCGATCATCGCACCATTATCTGTGCACAGCTTAAGCTCGGGGATACGGATACTGACCCCATTGCGTGCCCCGGTTTCAGCCAGCTTAGCCCTCAGCTGCGAATTGGCGCTGAATCCGCCTCCGACGATCAGCGTATCCGAGGAAAAGGCTTTGCATGCCTGTACGGATTTGTCGGCAAGTACTGCTGCAACTGAATCAGCCAGTGAAGCGCAGACATCGTCAACAGGGATTCTGTTACCCAGAGCACCCTGCTCCTCCAGCCACCGTGCCACTGCCGTTTTCACGCCCGAAAAGCTGAAGTCATACGGATGCCGGGCAGCAGACCTGCCCTGTGTCAGCCCCCGCGGCACCTTAACTGCGTGCGGGTCCCCGCTGCGCGCATGTCTGTCGATATAAGGGCCGCCCGGATACGGGAACCCCAGAAGCCGGGCGATCTTGTCAAAACACTCGCCGGCAGCATCATCAAGGGTAGTGCCGACGACAGAAACGGAACGCGCTACATCGCGTACATGAAGCAGCGAAGTATGGCCGCCTGAAACGATAAGGGCCAGGACGTCCTGCGGGAATACTCCGAACTGCAGCTGTGTAACCGCGATATGCCCGATAACATGGTTAACGCCATACAGCGGTTTATGCGCTGCTGCAGCGAGCGCTTTCGCCCCTGAGACCCCAACGGCCAGGCATCCGGCGAGGCCCGGGCCCGCCGAGACTGCAACAGCATCCAGATCGGAAAGATCCATATTGGCATCCGACAGCGCCTTCGAAACAACGGGGACAAAGGATTCGGCATGCGCCCGGGAAGCAAGTTCAGGTATGACGCCCCCGTACCTGGCATGCTCATCCATAGAGGACGCCACTACATTGGACAGCGCCGTACGTCCGCGGATAACAGCGGCTGCCGTTTCATCGCATGTCGATTCAATCCCTAAAACTACCGGCTCACTCATGATGATCCTCCTGAAAATCCCCTTTACGGCCTTCAGCAACAGTACGGGCCATAGTATATGCATCAATATCTTCAGGCTGGTAATACCGCCTGCGGATACCCATAAGCTCAAACCCGTTTTTCTTATACAGGCTGACAGCGGGACCGTTATCGACACGGACTTCAAGGAGCATACGTCCGGCTCCAAAACCGGCTGCAGCCCGGCACAGCTCATCCAACAGCCTCTGCCCTCTGTGCTGGCGCTGATATTTCTTACTGACGCCAAGAGTCATGATCTGGGCGTCATCCGAATCAAACCAGATGCCTGCATATCCGCAGATATCGCCTGACGCCCTATCTTCGTCCACAATATACATGCGTGACGGAGCCGCCAGTTCCTGTCTGATAATATCCTCGTTCCACGCCTCTTTGCCAAAAAGTTCTGTCTCAAGTTCTGCGATACGGGCAATATCGCGTTCATCCATTTTCCTGATCATGAGAGGGCAGGCCCTTCTGTTCCGGAACCCAGTGAAAACGATATGGACGTCTGTCCCAGCCTGTGTTTTCCGGCTGATGGAATAGTAATATCAGGCCGCCGCAAGTATAAAGGCTCTGTTCCGCATACATCCCCTGCCCTGCAGTGAGCCCAAGCAGTTCGAGCAAATATGCCGAGCCCCTCAGGTGACCCCTCGGACAGGCAGGTCCCTTCAACGACCTGCCCCAGGGAATCCCCGAAAATATCCCATGCGAACCTGTATTTTTTACTGCCGTTCCCCACAACATCAACAGCAATTCGGGAGCGGCCGGCCTGCGCGCATATCTCAGCAGAATGGCTGCTGAGATATGACAAAACTGAATCTGCTATATCTTCTGCTGAAGCGATATCCATAGGGATAAAAATGTCAGGGAGCGCATCGCGGCTATCCGCCGGCCGGGCATATCCGGATCCGGGACGGGCCTCACCATACAGCGCATAATACAGCTGCTTACGCCGGGCGTCATTAACAGCCAGCGTCAGATGGTACGTACCGCTATCGCCGTTATCATGGTTGCCGGGCTCCCCCTGCCTGGCCCATGACCGCCATAAGGCCTGTGGTTCCAGGATATCCTGCCCTACGATCCGGATATCCTCTGCAAAAGCAAGGGCACGGGCAGCAACTATCCCGGCACGGAGCCCTGTAAACGGGGCTGGCCCAGTCCCCACAATAACGGTATCAAGATCGCCGTAGCCCAGACCGGCATCAGAAATGGCCCGGCCAATATTCACCTGCAGCTTTTCAACATGGCATCGGGAATCAGCCTCAACGATCGGGCTGCAGCCAATGATACCAACACAGGACCCGTAAGACGTATCAATGACTAAACAGTGTCCCAAAAGAGCTGAGGACATATCTTCGGATGCACCTTTATCAGTTTTACCTATCATCATTATCTTTGTCTATCACAATTACCGCTTATCGCTGCCGGACCCCAAGCTCTGCTGTAAAGAGCCCAGACGATTATCCCATGCCGCGCCTACAGGATGGAGAGTGACAGCCCGTTCCCCGCCATCTGATAAAAACCCGTCTGATGTACGGGCTGAAGTTACAGGACGTGTAATACTGATCTCCAGCCGGCTGTCCGACAGGACGGACGCCATCGCAGACCCCCATTCTATAAGTATGCAGGTACCCGGGCGGGGATCTTCAAGCTCCTCATCAAGGCCGAGCGACTCAAGCTCATCAAGAAGCCGGTTTTTTGCATTGTACGGGTCCTGTGATTGAAGGCTCCTGTCATTATCAGATCCGGGGAGCCGGTATGCATCAACATGGATAAGATGGGCCGGCGACCCATCGCTGTAATGACCGTCAAGCTCCCGGGCAATAGTGAAAGTTGGGGATACAACTGCCCCCTCCGCATCAAGCCCCATACCTATCCCCTGGCTGAAGGTTGTTTTCCCCGCACCCAAAGGTCCTGAAAGGACAATAATGTCGCCAGAATGCATAATTTTCGCAATACTGCTGCCGCAGGCGCGCATATCGTCGGCAGTAGCAGCACGCAGCATAATATCCGGACTGCTTTCTGTATAAACCATATTTACCGGCCTTTATCTGTTTATCCCATCCATCCGGATATTCCCCTTGGATGCGATAGCTTTCAGAAGATATTCCATTGCATAGAGCGGGTCTGCCCCATTGCTTTTGCACTGTTCATCGACCCATGCTGCAATCTGGATACAATTGCCCAGGCCTTCAGAAGTCCATCCGCGTACATCATGGCGTGCATTCCGCAGCTGCCAGGGCGACATTTTTGCCTCAGCAGGGGTGATTTTGCCCTGGTCAACAGCTGAAGCCTTTGCCATTGACCGGATCTTTACAGCAATCGCCCCAAGGATCGCCAGAGGATCTATCCCCTGTATCACGGCATTCCGCATACCAATAATAGCCTGCGCAAGATCCCCTCCAATAGCCAAGTCGGCAACAGTAAAACCTGTGACCTGAGGGTCCGCAGACAGATAGGTACGGGCAATAGCAAGCGTCATAGGGTTATCGGGGAAATCATCACACAGCTGGCGGCATAATGCAGCGATCTCACCGGTACGGGCCCCTAGAGTATCCGCTATGAACTGTGCAGCATCATTATTGATACGCCGGCCATACATTTCAAAACGCTGTCTGACGAAGTTCGTCCGCGAATTTGCATTCTTGAGATCCGCAACTTTATCGACTGCAGCACCCGCAGCCTGAGCCCTTCTGATAATGCCACTCCCCTTTGCAGAACCGTTATGCTGTACGATAACGATACTTGCTGCGGGGCTGGCTGATGCCCGGGCATCTGAACAGTAGCTGACCAGCGCCCTTCCAACATCTTCAGCCATGTCCTCCCCATGGGAGATGACAACAACTGATGCATCCGACAAAAGGGAGGGGCTGACCGCCTCATCGAAATCAAAGGATGTGCAGGATGCCGCGTCGAGCTCTATAACCTCAGCATCAGGCAGTGCTGCATGCGCTTTATCCTTAAGCTCGCGTACACGCTGGTCTGACAGAAAATCATCAGCACCTGAGACGATATGTATCCTTCCTTGCGGCATGCTTCCACTGTTCCTTTATCGGTGGACAAACCGCTTCAGCGCCCTGCTGCCAGCGGGAAACAAAAATACTTCGGCGGATATCATCCCGGTACCTCTGTATCCGTTCACGCGGTCCTATATGCAGTTCAGCATCATTACTTATTCCTGCAGCATCTGTCTTCACAGCACGTGCAATCCGCACAGCAATGGCTACCACGCTGAATGCGCTATATACCGCAGCTAAAACCATCACACCTTTTATCCCCGAAGGCCACGGCACCGCGCACCACGGATTGTCCGACATCCATAGGGATACAGCATTCATTACCTGGGTAAACCCCGAAGCGAGCCACACACAGCCGAAAGATAAGGAAGGCCATACAGTACACGTTATGAACCCTATTATGCCAAATACTGTTGCGCATGATACGAACGGCGCAACGGCAAGATTCGCAGCCACAGACAGTACAGGTATCGATGGCGTTATGAGGATGCTTACCGGAAGACTCAGCAGCTGGGCACAGATGGTAAGGGATATGGCCTGTGCGCCAGCCCTGGGGATATACCGTGACAGTATCCCGCACATGGCGGGATGGAAAAGGAATATCCCGTAGACAGCAGAACAGGACAGGGCGAATCCGAAGCTCCATGCATAGGATGGGCAGATAAGCAGGACCATTATGACCGTAAGGTTTAACAGTGAAAATGCATTTTTCAGGATGCCTGCGAATAATGCAAGTATCCCCAGCATCCCCATAACCAGAGCTCTTACTATGGAGTCTGAAGGGTACATAAACATATAAAGCGCACAGTATCCGCATGCTGTCACGCCGGCTACTGTCTTCCGGTGCGCATGCAGCCGGACAAGTATCCATCTGAGGAATACTGCGATAAGGGCAAAATGGCTCCCTGAAACAGCCATGAGATGCATGATCCCCAGATTGAGGAAAGAATTTTTAATACGGGAAATATATGCGCTTGGAATGGATGGCGGGCTCGCATTGCCTATCCCTGCCTGCCTTTCCGGAACAGCACCGCTTCCCCGTACCCCGTTCCCGGATACTTTGCCTGATGTCGAAGTATTATCCGCGAGGAAGGACTCATTGCCCATAACACCTAAGGTCAGGCCCGGAACAAGTATCCTTCCCTGCGGCGAAAGACGCTGTGTCTGTGCGATAAATGCATTTTGCATCCTGTTTATATATCTGAACCATAGTTTTGGCTTCTCCACAAGTTTTACGGATATCTCTGCAGAAGCAGCACCCGGTCCCCCTGCCCTGCTGCCGGCAGATATCCAGTATGGGACTTTCCCATACTGGGCCCGGGATATTGCGCCTGTAACAGCAAAGTATCCATGATTTTCAAATATGCATGACCCGCCTTTCGCATATAAACGTACAGGCAGCGAAACAGCTGACAGGACGCCGCCGGCATCGGCTACATGCGTAATATGCGCATCGATCTTGCAGTCAAAGCTTCTCCTGTCGGAAGCCGTCATCGGCGATTCTGCCCGCACGAACACTGATACAGGTGCGGAAGAAGTATCTTTGGAACCAGACAGCTGAGTTCTGCCGGGTGCGCTAAGGGTGCCAAGTATGCCGGATGCGCCAGGAGCATTAAAAGTGCCATGCCTGCCATGCATGCCAGATATACCAAACGCAGAGATATCTGACTGTTCCGTATTTTCATATACGCATACGCTGACAGCCATACACAGGCCGGCGACCGAGCACACAATACAATAAAGCCCTGCACTCACAAGGATACCGGGCCGCAGGCGAGGCACTTTGCCGGCACACAGCCACACTATTACAGAGCCTGCTACGATACCCGCACCGCAGGAAATGGCAAAACCGGGGATCAGCCCGGGCCTCATATGGCATATCAGTGCAGCTGCCCATAAAACCCCGGCAACAATGCATAATCTGAAATCCTTATAGATACTGTTTTTCATCGTTCCGCTTCCTCCGCTACCCGGATACACTGATGCTGCCCCGGATTTTTGCCAGTGTTTTTGCCCCTATCCCTGCAACGTTGAGAAGCTCATCAACAGATGTAAAACGGCCGTGGGATGTGCGGTAAGCGATAATTTTCTTTGCGGTAGATGGCCCTATACCTTTTACTGTTTCAAGCTGCTCTTCAGAAGCAGAATTGATATTGATACGCATATCCTGCTTCCCCGAACTTCCGGGATTTCCTCCGTTGCCCGAAAGCCCGGCACCCTGTGAGGGCTGTCCGGACATCCCGGCAGCCCCTCCCTGCTGCCCTGTTTCCTGTTGAAGTGTGCTGCTCCGTTCATTTTCTTCTGCCTGCCCGGCTGCACTGCCTGTATTGCCAGAATCCCCGGTACTGTGCTGCGCGCCGTCCCCATCCTTTCTCTGGTGATCCTGATGCCGGCTGGTGTCTCTGCTGAGGCCGGACGCAGCAATACCCACCGCCTGCTGAAGTGACCGTATGCTTGAAGACTGTATGATAAGCAGGGTCAGGCTTGCACACAGCCCTGTGACGAGGATAAGGATGATGCATACCGCCTGCGCGGGCGTCATAAAAAACCGGTGGGATGGGTGTGCATAAATATCCCGGTGCCGTCCTGGAATCTTACCGTGCCGCATACAGAAATGGTGCCACATAACTATTATTTATGGCACCATTTTCATAAGCTGTGGCTGAATGTGGATAACACGCCTTACCTTACGCTTGACAACAGGCCTCAGCCACGTATCCGGCAGTTGCAGTGGCCGGGCCGGAGCCCCTCAGCCGAAACCTCTCAGGCCGGAACCGGAGACCTGCCAGTAACAGTAACCCCGGAATGCTATTCTGCAGGAACAATCGACACGATTTTTGGCGGTTTTACAATCACTTTCCTTGGGGCCTTCCCTCCGAGCCTGCTGGTTACTGCTTCGCTTTCCAATGCACGCTTTTCCAGCTCCTCAGCACTGATATCGGCGGGGACTTCAAGCTTGCCGCGGACCTTGCCTTTTATCTGGATCACGGCAGTAACCGTGTCCTGGCCCACATACCGGCTGTCTGCTTCAGGCCACTGCGCATGGGCTATCGATTCCGCATGCCCCAGCCTGTCCCACAGCTCTTCGCATATATGCGGAGCTATCGGGGAAAGCATAAGGATCAGCGGCTCTACCGCTGACCGGGGTACCGCCTTCACCGTAGTCAGATGGTTATTCAGCACGATCAGTTTGGAGATAGCGGTATTCGGCCGCATCCCCTCAATCTCTTCGGTAACTTCGGCGATCGTATTGTTAAGCAGCTTAAGGGTCTTGCTGTCAGGGGCATCGTCTGTAACAGCAACCTCCCCTGTATTTTCATCGATCACATTGCGCCACAGCCTCTGCAGGAACCGCATCCCGCCGATGACATTCTTGGTATCCCAGGGGCGGGATTCATCAATGGGCCCCATGCTCATCTCATACAGCCGGAAAGTGTCAGCACCATACTGTCTGCTCATTTCGTCAGGCGTGATGATATTTTTAAGGCTTTTGCCCATTTTACCAAACTCACGGCTGACTTTCTGCCCCTTCCAGGAATATTCAGATACACCGTCCACATCCTTTTCCTCGACTTCTGCAGCCGGGACATACTGCCCCCGGGAATCCGTATATGCATATGCCTGGATGTACCCGTTATTAAAAAGTTTGTGGAAAGGCTCAGGTGAATTCACATATCCCAGGTCAAAAAGGATCTTATGCCAGAACCGTGTATACAGCAGGTGAAGCACAGAATGCTCCACACCTCCGACATACAGATCTACCCCGCCGGCAGCCCCTGCCGTAGCGTTATGCTGGGGGCCAAGCCAGTATGCGAATTCATCTTTATCAACCATATGCGCACTGTCATGCGGATCAATATAACGCATATAGTACCAGCATGATCCGGCCCAGTTAGGCATGGTATTGGTATCACGATGATAGGTCTGAGGGCCGTCCCCCAGGTCAATGGTGACATTTACCCAGTCCGGGTTGCGTGACAGCGGCGCTTCAGGGTCCGACTCACTGTCTTCAGGGTCGAATGTGCGCGGCGCATAGTCCGGGACATCAGGCAAACCTATAGGAAGCTGGCTGTCAGGCACCAGATGGGCTACCCCTTCATCATCATAAACGATAGGGAACGGCTCCCCCCAGTAGCGCTGGCGAGAGAAAAGCCAGTCCCTCAGCCTGTAGGAGACTCTCCCTTCGCCTGCCCCCTCACGTTCAAGCCATGCAACCATCGCCTCAGCAGCTTTGTCAACTGACATGCCGTTCAGTGAAGGCGCAGTGCCCGTATACTCATCAGCGTCCCTGGGAGAATTGATAACTATGCCGTCATGGAGAATATAAGCAGTTTTCCCTTCATAATTGCCGAGGCTGTCCTGCGAACCATCGGAAGGCTTTACTGTGTAGATGACGGGGAGGCCGAAAGCATCAGCAAATTCATAGTCCCGCTGGTCGCCGCCCGGGACTGCCATTATGGCACCAGTCCCATAATCCATAAGCACATAATCAGCAGAAAAAACAGGCAAAAGCGTCCCGGTTACAGGGTTCTTGGCATACAACCCTGTAAAGAAGCCGGTTTTAGCCCCGTTATCTTCTATCCGGTCGCGGGCGGTTTTCGCCTCAGCAGCCTTCCTGTATTCGCGGACGGCAGATTTCGGGTCGCTGTATCCGGACGTCCACCGGGCAGGGATATCAGCTTCCCACTGCTCAGGGACTTCTTCAAGGAGCGGATGCTCGGGGGAAACAACGGCAAAAGTTGAGCCGTAAAGGGTATCGGGCCGTGTTGTATAAACTTCCAGATCCTGTCCAAGCTTGGTGCCGTCAGCGCTGTATACACCGAAACGCACAGAAGCCCCATGCGACTCGCCTATCCAGTTACGCTGCATCAGCTTGACTTTTTCAGGCCAGTCGATAGTATCCAGATCTTCTATAAGCCGGTGCCCGTACGCGGTGATCCGCATGGACCACTGGCTCAGCTCACGCTGGAATACAGGGAAATTGCCCCGTTCTGAGCGCCCGTCCGCTGTTACTTCCTCATTGGCCAGCACGGTCCCGAGCCCCGGGCACCAGTTGACAGGGGATTTGGAAATATACGCAAGCCTGAAATCATTAAGGATATCGGCCCGCTGGGCACGGGTAAGGTCCTTCCACTGCTTCCCTGTACCCTCGAATCCCGGGATCTCACGGCCCCCTGATTCAAACTGGGCTTCAAGCTCGCTGATTGGCCGCGCGCTCCCTTTCTCCCCATCTGCACGGACAAAATCTTCGTCATACCATGAATCATATATCCGTGAAAAGATCCACTGTGTCCATCGGATATATTCAGGGTCTATAGTTTTCAGGGAACGCCGGTAATCAAAGCTAAGCCCCATGCGGCGGAGCTGGCGCTGCATATTGGCAATATTCTGTTCAGTAGTGATGCGCGGATGCTGCCCGGTCTGAACCGCATACTGCTCCGCCGGAAGGCCGAAAGCGTCGTATCCCATAGTATGCAGCACATTTTCACCTTTCATGCGATGGTACCGTGCCATAACGTCTGTTGCAATATATCCGAGCGGATGGCCTACATGCAGGCCTTTACCTGACGGGTAGGGGAACATGGATATGACGAAATACGGCGTACGCCCGTCCGCGTGGTCCCCACGGTAATCTTTAAGATGGCCTTTCACATTCCCGGCCCAGAATGTGCCTTCCTTGTCCCATACATCCTGCCAGTGTTTCTCTATGGCCTGCGCAGCCTGCGCAGTATACCTGTACCTGGGTTCGGAATCGGTGCTCATAATTCTCCTGTATCTGTTGCAAACTCCTGTATGAAATTATCCCCGCTGTTTACGACTTTTGTTTACGACTTTATAGAATAGACTTTAGACTTTATAGTACAGGCTTTATAACGTGCAGCAGGGATGATGGGACAGCGGCTGAAGACAGGCTGAGGGCAGTTCAGCCTTTGCCCACTTTGAAGAAACGGCTGTGCATAAGCCACCATGTAGCGCCCACGGTAATGGCCAGGGTGGAAAGCATAACTATCGCAAAACCCCACGGTTTGTCAAGGAAGGGCATCCACGGGAAATTCATGCCGTACAGCGAAAATACAAGGGTTGGGATGGTCAGGACGATGGAAATAATAGTAAATACACGCATAACATTATTCACATTATTCGACACAATAGAGCTGAACGCATCCGTCATCCCCTGAAGGACTCCCTGGTAAATAGTCGCCATTTCAATAGCCTGCTTATTCTCTGTGATCACATCCTCAAGCAGATCGTTATCATCCTCGTACGGCCTGATACGGTTCAGGGTGGTCAGCTTCTCAAGCACTATCTCATTCGACTTAAGGCTTGTGGTGAAATACAGCAAAGATTTCGACAGCTCCATAAGGATGAGTATCTCACGGTTCCGCGTGGAGTCCTGCATCCTGATCTCCAGTTTGTCGGATTCCCGGTCAATGATACGCAGATACCGCAAATACATTGCCGCATTCCGGTAAAGTATCTGCAAAATGAACCGTGTATGCATGAAAGTATTGAACCCGCGGATAGTCCCGTCCATAAACGGGTGCAGAAGCGGGGTATCCTGCGAGCATACAGTAATGATCACGCCGTCAGTCACAATAATAGACAGAGGGATAGTGTTGTACCAGTTCCGCTCGGCACGTTCCTCGACAGTAGGTATATCAACGATGATCATAGTATAGTCATCTTCAACATCAATACGCGAGCGCTCTTCATCATCCAGAGGGGCACGCAGGTCTGCAAGGTCGATCTTATGCTTCTGCGAAACCGTGGAAAGCTCTATATCCGTAGGGTCAACAAGTGATATCCATGCGCCGCGTTCAGGCTTCGAGACCTGCTCTGTCTGCCCGTCAATCGTATTAAATATACGCATCATAGCCATCACCACCCTCAATACACCGAGTAAGCTTTACATCACAACCTTATATTTTATACTGAAGTAAATACGTAGTAAAAATTGAACGCTGCACCTTTACTATAAATAGATTAAACACCGTGTAAGATATAGCTTACTTTATATGCACCCGGAATCTGTCATTATCGATCTTTACAATTTTAAATGAATAAGATCAATTTCAATATAAAGCCGAGGAGCCTTAGCGCATGGATACGAGCGATCCTCTGGAATCCGGCAGCTATTCAGGCAAACTAACAGGCTTCAGTTGTGATGATCCATATGGATACCAAATTTCGTAGCATATGGTTGGTTTTACTTTACCAAGCGATTTTAACTCCCCTCTTGACGTTCTAAGCCAGTTCCAGCCTCCTGCATCTGTGAAAGCTAATTCCGCTCCAGGAAAGGCTCCACAGCCACACCAGCCCTCTGGAGCCGGAAATTGCCAATTGTTTAGAGGAGAGTAAACAGGTATATAAACACTCTTAGCGCACTATACCCAGTAGTAAAAAACATAACCTCCTGCCCTCAATGGGCAGGAGTAAAGGATATAAAATGAAAAACTCATACGAGTTTAGTCTTTATTATAGCATCTTTACAATCAGGCATTCCTCTTCGACACTTCTCTAAGCAAAGCTATCCGCAGCCAAGTATCCCCAATTATCTAAAAACGGTAAATGAGGATAATGACAGATAGGTAAACGTGGGCACATCACAGGAACGGGAAAAGAAAAAGCCCTGGAACACTAATGTTTCCAAGGCTTCTAAATACTTTACAGAAGTGGAGCTAAGGGGATTCGAACCCCTGACCTTCTCAATGCCATTGAGACGCGCTACCAACTGCGCCATAGCCCCGAAGTACGTGAATCATTTTAGCGAATAGGGAGTATTTTAGCTATCCCTGATTGAATTATCAGCGTGTCGGATACCTCCCAGGATCCATGGAACGCCTTGATTTTCCCCGTTTACACGGCTGCAGGATGCCTGCCTGCTATCAGCAAGCATGATAAGTAGCAAAGCCATCTTCTGGCTGCACAGGCAGCCTTTGTCCGCATGGGAACCCATAATTGTTCCCATCGACCAGAGGTCGCGTTTGACATCAGTACCTGTTTGGAGCTGAAAAGCAGCAACGATAAACAGCGAAAGGGGAAAACGCCGAAGCGTACGGCCGCTTTTTCAGCCGTACGCTGGGCTTTGATCCAAAAGGTCAAAGACTGTCGTAGTTTGTACGGTTTCTGCATTGCAGAGGCCCGGACAGCTACGGAGCGCTATCGAGATCCGGTTCTGCTTAAGCCGCACAGCCTCTGGAACACGTTATACCACAGACGTATGGAGGAAAATGAGCAATTCAGGCAGCCATCACCAGGGCAAGCAGGACGGTTCACCATCACATACCGGGCACGCTGCAGCAAAGCAGCCAGGCATGCAGGCGGAAGCAGCGCAAGGTTCAGAGCCTGAGCCGGAACATTCCGGCAACACAGTCAGGCGTGCCCTGAAAACCCGGCACGTATCCATGATCGCCCTTGGCGGGAGCATCGGCACAGGGCTCTTCGTTGCCAGCGGGGCAAGTATCCATTCGGCCGGTCCCGGCGGTGCCCTTGCTGCATACGCTGCAATCGGGATCATGGTATATTTCCTGATGACATCACTCGGAGAAATGGCTACATATATGCCCGTAACAGGGTCATTTGCCACGTACGCAGGACGCTTTGTCGACCCTGCCCTCGGATTCGCGATGGGATGGAACTACTGGTTCAACTGGGTTATCACTGTTGCCGTAGATACCACGACCAGTGCCATAGTCCTGCGGTACTGGTTCCCGTCAGTGCCTGTCTGGGTATTCTCCCTGGCCGTCCTTGCTGTGATCTTCCTCATCAACGTGCTTGCCGTGCAGTCCTTCGGCGAAACTGAATACTGGATGGCACTCATAAAAGTTATAACCGTTATCATCTTCCTTATCGTAGGGACCCTTACCATAGCCGGGATCATTGGCGGAAAAGCTACTTTCCTGTCTAATTTCACATATAAAGAGGCTCCCTTTGTCGGAGGTTTCCCCGCGGTGCTTGGGGCATTTACCGTCGCCGGGTTCTCCTTCCAGGGGACTGAGCTTATAGGCATAACTGCGGGCGAATCTGCCACACCGGAGAAAAGCATCCCCAAAGCCATCAAACAGGTGTTCTGGAGGATACTCCTGTTCTATATCCTCTCAATATTTGTTATCGCCTGCATCATCCCCTACACCAGCCCCAGCCTGCTGGGATCAGAAGCAACAGATATCGCAATGAGCCCATTCACCCTGGTTTTCCAACGCGCAGGGCTCGCCGCAGCCGCCGCCGTCATGAATGCAGTAGTCCTCACATCTGTTATCTCTGCTGCAAACTCGGGTGTGTACGCTTCCACACGCATGCTCTATGCCCTTGCCAAAGAAAAACATGCGCCTGGCATTTTCGGTATGGTCAATTTCCATGGCATACCCATACCTGCACTGTTAGGGACAACATTTGTTGCATTTCTGACTTTCCTGACAAGCATCTTCGGGAATGACATCTACATATTCCTTGTAGCAGCAAGCGGGCTCACCGGTTTTATAGCATGGGCGGGGATCGCCATATCGCATTTCCGTTTCCGCAGGGCGTTCATAGCACAGGGGCATTCGCTTGATGAAATGAAATACCACGCGAAATGGTTCCCCTTCGGTCCTGTCCTTGCTTTTATCCTGTGTATCCTGGTCATAGTCGGGCAGGACCTGAATTCTTTCAGGACACTCAACTGGCAGGCGATATGCGTCACCTACATGTCCGTGCCGCTGTTCCTGATCCTGTATTTAGGATACAAGATCAGGAACCGCACTAAAGTCATCCCTCTTAAAGATATAGATCTTGACAGCCTCAGCATACAGCACGATAAACATGATAAGCATGATAAAACGGCTGATATCGAAGGAACTGCCCATACAGCAGCCGCGCACAAAGTACAGAAGACTGAGATGAGTTAGGCCTGGAAGCTGGAAAGGCTGGCCTGCCCGGAAAGGTCGGGATTATTCCAGTCGGTAATGTAAGCAGCGACCGGCCCATGTTCGTATTCTTCCAGACGCCAGCGTACCGAACCGTCAGGCATATCCAGCCCGGACAGCTTTACCCAGAAAGCGTTGCGCATAGATACCAGGCTGGCAAAATCCGGATATGTATCAGTCAGCCGCAAAAGGGTCTGCACGGTCTGATTGATCCACGCTCCATGCGAGAAAACAAAAAGGTCAGTATCACTGCCTGCCCTGGCTGCCCAGTCTGTGACAGCTGCGACTCCGCGCGTACCGACCTGCTCCTTAAGCTCTGCCCCATGCCTGAGCTCCCCGCCTTCAAACCGCTCCCATGCGACGTAATCCTCAGGGAACTGTTCCCGGACCTCATTCATCGACATGCCTTCCCAGTCACCGAAATTGCGTTCAGCTACGCGCTCGTCTACATGAACCGGAAGCCCCAGCGGATCAGCAAATGTATGTGCAGTTTCCTGGGCCCTTCCGAGATTCGAGCTCACCACGATCTGATGCCTGGCAGAGGGCACACTCCCGCCCTGAGAGGCCGGCTGCCCGTCAGAATATGCGGAAGCACTGCGCGAAAATACCTCAACACGCTCCCCGTCACCATTGATCGCGCCATTCACACCCGACTGCACATCAAATGTGTTATCACCATCAGACTGCACATACAGGCGCGTGAGTTCAGCAGCGGTCTGGCGGACCTGCCAGCGCCCGATATCGTTAAGCGGGATATCTATCTGCCCCTGAAAACGGTGCTGGGCATTGTATGAAGTCTGCCCATGCCGGATCAGGAATATTGAATGTACATGCTGCCCCATTTAACCCAGTGCCCCTTCAGCCGGCCGGCCGTTATCTGCCGAGGCTGCCTCATCATGAGTGGTATCATCAGCAGCAGCCCCAACGGCGCCCTTCTGCCCATCGCCGGCATGCTCAGGAAGCCCGAAGCCGATACGCGGGCACTCTTTCCACAGCCGGTCAAGGTCATAAAACTCGCGTGATTCCCGGTCCATAATATGCACCACAAAGTCGCCGTAATCCTGCAGTATCCACTGCCCCTCGCTGACACCCTCACGTTCGCGGGGGCTTATCCCCTTCTGCAGATGCATCTGCTTTTCGACCTCTTCAGCAATAGACAGTACCTGACGCGGGTTATCCCCCGTAATAATGAGGAAGATATCGGTGATTGCAAGCGGCTCAGTGACATCAAAGGCAATAATATCTTCACCTTTCATCCTGTCTGCAGCCGCAGCGGCAATACGTACTGAGTCAATGGAATCCTGCACTGCTGGCATAAATTCTCGCTTTCGTTATTTTATTTTATTATTTCCTGTTTTTATTGTACGCTGCCTATTTTTCACGTTCCCAAGCCGGTTTCCACTGCTCAACTGTATGCTGTGAATTTTCGGAATAGACCATAGCATCATCAGGGACATCATGGCGGATAACGCTGCCGGCCCCGGAAGTAACATTATCTCCTACTGTTACCGGGGCTACAAGCATATTGCCCGCACCTATATGGACATGGGAGCCGATCTCCGTATGGTTCTTATGAACCCCGTCATAATTTGCGGTGATCGTGCCTCCGCCGACGTTGGTATTTTCGTGGATATGCGCATCTCCCACATAGCTGAGATGCGGCACTTTCGTCCCCTCATCTATAACCGCCTTTTTCATTTCCACATATGCCCCCGCTTTTGTATGCGGGCCAAGCGTATTGCCGGGGCGCAGGTACGTCCATGGGCCGATCACAGCCCCCTCCCCTATACGGGAATCCTCTGCACGGGAACGCTCAACTACAGCGCCCTCATCAACCTGGGTATTGATAAGGGTAGTATCCGGACCGATCACGGCATGCGACGATACGGCAGTTGAGCCTTTAAGATATGTCCCCGGAAGGATAACCGCATCAGGGCTGATCTTAACGTCATCTTCTATCCACGTTGTCTGAGGATCAATAACTGTGACACCTTCACGCATCCAGCCTTCGCACACACGGATATTATGCGCCTTGAGCAATGCGGCAAGCTGCACTCTGTCATTGACGCCTTCAACGCTCAGGTTATCGGGGGCTTGGAAGATACCGACATGCCCGATCTCCCGTGCTGTTTCCAGCGCATCAGTAAGATAGAATTCCCCCTGCGCATTATCGGCAGACAGCCCTGAGACAGCCTGGGACAACACTTCAGCATCAAACGCGTATACTGACGTATTCACTTCTGTGACCAGCAGCTCACTCGCATTGGCATCTTTCTGCTCCACTATGCGCAGAAGGTTCCCCTGCGGATCGCGGATAATACGGCCGTATCCGAAGGGATCCTGCAGGGTTGCTGTCAGGACAGTCGCTGCATTGTTATGGGCCTCATGGGTTTCCAGGAGCTGATGCAGGGTTGCAGTATCCAGAAGGGGCATGTCAGAAGCAACAATAAGCACAGTCCCATGGAATTCATTAAGTTTTTCCAGTTCAAAAACAGCACACTGCACGGCCCTTCCGGTCCCGGCGATCTCATCCTGCTCAACAATAGCCGCATCACTGTTATACGACCGTGCCGCCTGGGCGACGCGCTCTGCCTGGTATTTGACGACCACAGCCTCATTGCGCGGATGAAGCGCGCTGACGCTGTCCATAACGCGCCGGAGAAAAGTCTTTCCAGCAAAATCATGAAGTACTTTAGGGGTATCCGATTTCATGCGGGTCCCTTCCCCCGCTGCAAGAATAATCGCGCAATCCAATTTTGCCATATCTCTTCCTGGATTCCTATCTGCAGGGCATCCCGCCCCGCCTGTCGTGTGTTGCCTGTTATACGCAAATTGCGCAGCCGCAACGGCTACGCAACCACAGGTTCCCCCACCTGGACTCGAACCAAGACTAAGGGTTCCAAAGACCCGTGTGCTGCCATTACACCATGGGGGAATTGGGCGCCGCAGCGCCCACAAAGCACTATTATGGCATACCCGCTGGTCACCGGCACACAGCTGCAGCCATCTTATTCCGAACGCGGATAGGCCAAAGGTATATCAGCCCCATGATACCGGGGATAGTTTTCAAAAAGCCTGGCCACAGAACCATCGCTGAAAACAGCTTTCATGGCTCCGGCAAGAAGCGGGGCGATAGACAAGACCGTCAGGCCCTTCCATCTTTTCTCAGGAGGGATCGGAACTGTATCAGTCAAAACCACTTCGCAGGCACCGCAATTCTTCAGGCGCTCCACAGCAGGGTCCGAAAGGACACCGTGGGTTGCCACAACGATAACAGATTTTGCCCCAGCATCAAGGACGATTTTTGTCGCTTCAGCAATCGTACCGCCCGTATCAATGAGGTCATCAACGAGGACGCAGTCTTTGCCGGAGACATCGCCCACAACGCGGTTGGCCACGGTATGGTTGGGACGGGTAATATCGCGGGTCTTATGGATAAATGCCAGCGGGCAGCCCCCCAGACGCAGCGCCCACTGCTCTGCAACACGGATACGTCCCGCATCAGGCGACACCAGGGCCACATTATCAAGCGGTACACGTGTACGCACATATTCAACAAGTACGGGCATAGCCTGCAGATGGTCTACGGGACCGTCAAAGAACCCCTGGGACTGCGCAGCATGCAGGTCAACAGACATAACACGGTCGGCACCGGCGGTTTTGAACAGGTCGAAAACCAGACGGCAGGTAATAGGCTCCCGGCCGCGATGTTTCTTATCCTGGCGGGCATACCCGAGCATAGGGCACACCGCTGTGATGGACCGGGCCGATGCACGCTTGAGCGCATCGATCATGATCAGTTGTTCCATGATCCATTTATTGATAGGATCTGTATGGCTCTGCATAACAAAAACGTCCGCGCCACGGACAGATTCCGTGTAACGGACGTACATCTCACCATTAGCAAAGTCATAAGCAGTCGTTTCCAAAACATCGATTCCAAGATATTTTGCAACATCCTGCGCAAGTTTGGGGTCTGCCCTGCCAGTAACCAAAATGAGGTTTTTGTCCGGCTGGCCTTCAAGAACTACGCTCACCATGTCTCCATTATTCGCAGTGTTTGGAACAACTCCATACTAACAGGCAGATAACCCAAGAAGGGGCTCTGTGCGTCGGCATCAATGCGCGCTACGGTAAAGGCCATGTTTATCAATATATTGCACCACGCCATCAGGGACCAGGTACCATACCGGTTCCCCGTCGCGTGCCCGGCGGCGTATATCCGTAGAAGAAATCGACAGGGCGGGGATCTCCATTAGATCCACAGCGTGCCCGGGGGCACCGGCTTTTTTCAGGTCAAGGGAATACCCTGGGCGGGATACCCCCACAAAATGCGCAAGGTCCCACATCTCACCGGCATCTTTCCACTTCATGATCTCCGTAAGGGCATCTGCACCGGTTATAAAGAAAAGTTCGGCATCTGGACGCAGCTGCCTGATATCGCGCAACGTATCGATAGTATAGGTGACCCCCGGACGGTCGATATCTACGCGCGACACAATGAACTGCGGATTCGATGCTGTTGCGATAACGGTCATGAGATAACGGTCTTCTGCATTCGTTACATCCGCATCAAGCTTGAATACAGGCCTTCCTGTGGGGACAAAAACCACTTCATCCAGATCATATACCCAGGCAACTTCAGATGCTGCAACAAGATGCCCGTTATGGATCGGGTCAAAAGTGCCGCCCATGATGCCGACTCTGGGGATATCGTGCCTGTTCCCCCGTGCAGAAAGCCTTTTACGATGCCTGACGCCTGTTTCACTGCTGAGGTCAGACATACTGCGTTCAGAAGCACCCACAGGAGGGGCATTGCCGGGACCCCGCCCTGCCCTTCCTGATCCTGCATCACCCATTATGCGTTTTGCCCTTTCCTGCCCTACCGGATGCTCCTTCTGCCCTATCGCCTGATGTACCGGTATCTGCTGCACCCGTCGGAGCCTGCGTTATATTTGTTGATGTTACCGACACTGCCGATCCTGCCGTGCCGCTGTCAGCCTCCAGGTTCTGCACGATCTGTTCGGAAGCGATCCCCTGGTCCTGCATATCCAGGTACTCCCGGGCGCCAGATTCTATCTGGTCCATATCGTTATTCCACTCTTTTTCTACGTATCGGCGGACTTCTGCATACGTCGGCAGAAGGAAATCCGGCTGGTAGACTTTGCGCACATTGCCTACACACTCGCTTATCCGGTTGAGGTCCTCCGCCATCGTATCGGCATCGCCGTTCTTCTCCCCCTGTCGGAATTCATCAATATATTTCTCAATTGTTTCAATATCAGCTGCAACCGAATCAAGGCTTTCGTCAGGTATATCCTGGACATCCCGCGAACCCGGCTGAGGCCATCCGATCAGCATAGCATCGGCATATTCAAGCGCAGCCCGCTGGGCTACAGTAGGAAGCCCGTCTTCAATAGTCACTACGAAAACGTAACGTACAGTACTCAGCCTTTCAGAAACGATACGCAGCCACAGCCGCGGCTGTTCACGTTCCAAACGCTTGATGTCCTCTTTGGGATAGCTCATAATAATCCCATTGTTCCAATCACTGAGGACGAAAATGTATTACGCTCAGGTCTTAACAGCTTAATAGACTGTGGTTATGGAATCCTTTCACAGCACACGCAGCACAGAAAGCCATTTGACGTCCAAACAGGCGATACTGAAAGGCATCGCGGATGATGGCGGGCTGTTTGTCAATGATTCGTTAGCCGGACATCATATTGATGCGTCTGAATTAGCCGGAAAAAGCTATGCTGATATTGCGCGGACAGTGCTGCATGCCCTCCTGCCCGATTTTACCGGGCAGGAACTGGACGGATGCATTGCCGGCGCATACGGGGATGCCTTCGACGATTCGCGCATCGCCCCAGTACACAGGCTTGCAGCCGCAGACGGTACGCATAGAGCACGCCATTACATCCTCGAACTCTTCCATGGCCCTACATGTGCCTTCAAAGATATCGCCCTGCAAATACTCCCCCGGTTCATGGCACAGGCTGCGGCTGCAGCTGAGCCCGCAGACCCCAATGCCGGTAAACGTATCATGATCCTCACAGCTACCAGCGGCGACACCGGAAAGGCAGCCCTGGCAGGATTTGCTGACTGCCCGGGAACGGCGATCACGGTTTTCTACCCGGAAGGGAAAGTCAGCGATATCCAGCGCCTGCAAATGGCCACGCAGCCCGGCAGCAACGTCCGGGTCTGCGCTGTCAGAGGGAATTTCGACGATGTTCAGACTGCCGTCAAGCATATTTTTACAGATCAGCCCCTGGCAGACAGGCTTGGCACAGAGGCCCATACGCTGCTGTCCAGCGCAAACTCGATCAATATAGGCAGGCTCGTCCCCCAGGTAGCCTATTACTTTTCTGCGTATGCACAGCTGCTTGAAACCAATGCGGTTGCTGCCGGCAGGCCTGTTGATTTTATCGTCCCAACCGGCAATTTCGGCAACGTCCTTGCCGGATATTACGCCAGGCTCATGGGCCTCCCTGTGGGGAAGCTTGTTGTAGCCAGCGACAGGAATAATGTCCTTTATGATTTCCTGACAACAGGCATATACAACCGTAACCGCGAGTTTTATGCAACATCCTCCCCGAGTATGGATATTTTAGTTTCTTCCAACCTCGAGCGCATGCTGTACTACGTGTCCGGCGGCGATACGGCGCTGATCTGCCACCTTATGGATGATCTCGACAGGACCGGCAGTTTCAGCATATCTCCAAGCCTTCTGGCAGAAATCCGGGAAATATTCAGCTGCGGGTGGGCAGATGAAAATGACGTTGCATCCGCTATTACCAGCTGCCGGGAATCCTACCGTTATGTAATCGACCCCCATACAGCATGCGGCTATCATGTTATGATGCAGTCGCAGGGGAACAGCCCTGAAAGGCCGCAGATACTGCTGTCTACTGCGAGCCCTTACAAGTTCCCTCGGACTGTCCTTAGCGCCCTGGACAGTATTCCCGGCAGCGTTCCCGGCGAAGCCGGCGCGCTCACGGCCCCAGGCAAAACCGGGCTGTCGGACTTCCAGTGTATGGATATTTTAAGTTCTATAAGCGGCACTGTGCCCCCGGCGCAGCTGCGCAGTTTAGACAGCGCCCCGGTCCGGTTCAACGACACAGTAGATATTGCCGATATGGCCGGCTATGTAGAACAGGCAGCGGGCTGAAGTATCGCATTAAATCCTGTATATCGCAGATTTTTTATTCCAGGACGCTGGTTTCAAGCAATTCGCGCGCATGGTCAAGCGATGCCTGCGTATCCGTCCCGGAAAGCATCCGGGCTATTTCTTCAACACGGGCGTGACCCGATGCTTCAGTTACATCCGTATGCACTGCCATATCCGGCCCGTCCTGCTGGCCCCCCTTACGCACTACATACTGTATATCTGCCCATGAAGCGACCTGTGCCAGATGGGTCACCACTATCACCTGTGAGCCCTTAGCAAGCCGTGCAAGCCTCTTCCCCAGCTCGACAGCGCTTTTGCCGCCGACACCCGCATCGATCTCATCAAAAATCAATGTTGGTGCTGTACTGCCCGCTGTGATGGCGGATACCCCGTCCCCCTGCCCATGCTCTCCGCGCTGCATATCAAAAGCAACAAGTTCAAGCGCAAGCATAAGGCGGCTCAGCTCGCCGCCGGAAGCGCTTTTCCCCATAGGGAGCTGAGGGGATCCGGGGAAAGGGGTGAAAAGGAAAGAAATTGCATCTTCCCCCCATCCATCCGGCTGTGCTTTGCGCTCTACTGTAATGTCAAGCCTGGAGCCTTCCATTGCAAGGGATCCCAGTTCTTCATTGACACGGGAAGAGAGTTCCTGCGCGCACTCAGAACGTTTCCGGGAAAGCGCTTCCGCTTTTTTATGCGCCTCAGCCCTGAGCGCTTCACGTCTGGCCCGCAGCTCCTCGATACGCTCGGGTGATGCATCAAGGTCTTCAAGGTCATAACCGGCTTTCTCCCGCCATGCCAGGACATCATCAAGCGTTGGCCCCCACCGTTTTGTAAGCTCATCCAGATCATGGATGCGCCCATTGATATCATCCAGTTCCTGCGGGCTTACATCGTCAGGTATCTGGTGCGCCAGCGAAAATATAATATCCTGGAGGTCTTCATGAAGGGATGTCAGCCTCTGTGCTTCATCCTTAAAAACTTCCCTGGCAGACGATGATTCGAGGGCGTGGACTGCACGGTCTATGCGGTCCGCCGCTCCAGCGCCATCCATACCTGAATCCGCCTCAGACGCATCCAGCGCCTCCAGCGCGCTGCTGACGGCTGTTGCGATATCGGCTGCATTTTCGATCCGTGTACGCCGGGCCTTAATCTCTTCATCCTCGCCTTTTTGAGGGTCAACAGAATCAATACGCCCAATAGATTCACGCAGATAATCAGCCTGGGCCTGCGCCTGTGACTGCTGCTGTATTATCCGTTCCAGCTGCCCATCCGCCTCTTTCACCGCTGCATAAGCCTGCTGATACTGGTCAAGCTCACTGCCGTCCCGGGCACATCTGTCAAGGAATTCACGCTGCCGGGAAGCAGAGGCAAGCTTCAGCTGTTCAGCCTGCCCATGGACAGTAACCGTATATGTGCCCAGCCCCTGCAGAACCGAGCGCGGTACGCTTTTCCCATTGACCACTGACCGGGAACGCCCGGCTGAAGGGACACTCCGTGAAATGAAAAGCTCGCCGTCCTCGCAGCCGGCACCTGCCTGACGGGCGAAGTCCTGCACCGGGCCGTTTTCAGAAACATCAAAAATCCCCTGTACCCACGCCTGTTCAGCACCGGGAGAGACCCGTTCCGACTGGGTACCTGCCCCCGACAAAAGCTGTACCGCGCTCAACAGCATGGATTTGCCCGCACCGGTTTCACCGGTTATTGCCGTCATACCGGCATGAGGATGCAGGACGGCATGGTCAATCGGCCCAAGAGAGCGTATCTCAAGCTCTTCCAGCATATGACCTCCTAATCCTCATCAGCTCTGAAATCATTGAACATGCGGTACTGGTCCATCTCGCTGAGCCCGTCATTGATAGCCTGGTTAAAACCACCCGTGCCTAGGTAATGGGGGAAATGGATGAATTTTTCTGTTCCGGATGCACGGCTGCCCCCGACAGTATTCTGCAAAGGCCCGCCGTTTTCAATACGGCGTTCAGCCTGCTCCCTCCAGCCGACAACAGGCAAATTAAACTTGGTTACCAGACGGTCAGCGAACAGGGCGCCAGACAGCCGTGCCAGCCGGAGCGTATCAGCTGATTCCCTGACTGTAATGCGCGAATCGGCAGGTACAGTATGCACCCGCCGCCCGTCACAGGTCATGACTGCATCATCACCCTGCACCTCAAGCACATGTATCCCAAAGCTGGACTCGGAACCCGCGATAAGAGGGCGTGTAAAGAGTGCATGTGCTGCGATAGGCAGCAGTTCCAAGGCTTTCACCCCTGGCCAGATTATCGGGCCGCCGGCAGAAAACGCGTATGCTGTAGAACCTGTAGGCGTAGAGGCGATGACCCCGTCGCATCCGAAGGAACTGACTGCAACATCATCAACTGTGATCCCCACCTGGATCATCGGGCTGTTTGCACCATGGTAAACGACTGTATCGTTCAGGGCCCAGTCATGTACAGGTTCGGGCCTGTGGGGAAGCCACAGTTCAACATCCGCGATCATGCGTTTTTCGATCGTATAATCTTTTTCAGCGATCCGTTTTATCGCCTTGCTGATCTCAAAACTTTCAAACTCAGCGAGAAAACCTATATGCCCGAGGTTTATGCCGATCACAGGGACCTGTGTCCCCTTAACTATCTCGACTGCACGCAAAATAGTGCCATCTCCGCCCAGGACAACGACGATTTCAGCGGAAGGGTCAACAGAAAAGCCTTTTCTGCCGGCAGGCTGTGTGCCATCGCTATCACTGTCAAGTACCGTAACGGAAAAGCCATATGCCCCCAGAAGCCGGGCAACCTGGCTGACTATCGGCGAAGAAACGGCAAACCGTTTGTGCGTTACAATATATGCTATCCGCTCGGCCATGGCCCTCCCTGGCAGTATGTTATCCAGTTATTATATACAGCTGTTTATAGTTTAAATGATTTACTGTATTTATCAGCTTTCGGTAATATCACGCATGTTATCCACCGTAATCCACAGCAGGTATTCCCGGTTCCCATGCAACCCTGTAATATCGGACGGAACACAGCCACGCACAGTGAAACCGCTGCGGCGCGCATACCCGAGGACTTTGTCCACAGCACTGCGGCTGAGGCTGCTGCCGGTAACGATCCCGCCTTTCCCCAGGTTCCCCCTGCCGACTTCAAACTGAGGCTTGATAAGCAGTATGGCAGTAAATGCAGGCGCACCCTCTTTGAGGGCTGCAAGCGCTATGCGCTGCAAAGGCGGGATAATAAAGGCAAGGGAGATGAAAGACACATCGGAAACAGCGTAATCAGGCAGATATGGCAGATCCTGCGGCACAGTATCACGGAAATTTACCCCGCTCATCTCGAAGACCCGCGGATCTTCCGCTATCCTGCGGTCAAGCTGCCCGTGCCCAACATCCAAAGCAATGATTTTCTGCGCTCCCCTGTCTAAAAGTACCTGTGTGAAGCCGCCGGTAGAAGCACCGATATCAAGGCATTTCCTGTCCGCCGGCCCTTCAAGCCCTTCGGGGCCAAAAGCGTTATAGGCGCTTAAGAGTTTGGCTGCACCCCGTGAAACATAGTGGGAATAATCAAAACCGTCCATAAAAGCGGGATGGTGCCGTACACTGGGCAAGGGGGATATCTCAATAGTATCTGTGCTGCTTACTATGAAAGACGGCTTCATGCAGAGTTCCGAATTAACACGCACACGGCCTTCTTCAATAAGCGCCTGTGCGCGGGTCCGCGACCGGCATAATCCCCTTTCCGTAAGCGCTTTATCGCACCTCATAGCACTGTGTCCCTGTGCGGATATGCTATGACTGCTCATCCAGCTCTTTCTGCAAGGATCCAAGGACTGCGCGGTAGCTGCTGATTACTTCGCTGAAGTCGGCATCGCCGAGCTTCTCCAGCTGAGGGAATTTATCGGATAAAGTTATGCTCTCCTCCCTGTCCTGTACTGCATCGGCAGCACCGTCTGCAGTATCATCCTGGAGGCTTCTGTTATCAGTATCCATGCTTATTTCCTTATGATTCATCTTTGCTGCAGCCGCATCCGGATTACTGCAGCCTGTCTGAAAACTGCGGTATCTGCAGATTGTGAAGGTCAGCATCATGATTATCTGCAGCATCCCACGCAGCCGAAGCTGCGGCCCTTAAAGCATCCAGCGAATTAATGGGCCCGGCAACATGCTGCCCTGATATTTCAACCATCAGAGCTTCACCTCGGACATACGCAAGGGCATCACCGCATATGAATGAAACACCGCTGACGTCCCCATGCTGAGGGATATCCGTACGGACGACCTGCGGCTGCCTGCTATTCAGCCCCTCAAGATCGGCACATATATAAGATGGTCGCAGCAACGGCTGTGCCTGTATTATCTGCCGGGCATCTGCAACCCCGGTAAGCACGACCGCGCTGTCATAGCCGCCGCGGTTTGCAGCCTCAATATCCGTATCAAGCCTGTCCCCGACCGGAAGGCATTCTTCAACAGGTACGCGGCTGCCGGACGGGCTGAACATATCCCGTGCAATATGGTACATATGGGCTTCGGGTTTCCCGGCTGAAGCCTCCGGCCCCTTCCCGGTAGCAATGGATACAGCCTTGATCAGCGCACCGTTACCGGGCGCGATCCCCTCTTCACGAGGGATCGTCAGATCGCGGTTCGTAGCAAAATACCGGGCTCCGGCGTTGACGGCATACGAAGCCTGCGCAAGATCCTTCCATGAGATATCGGGGTACCACGACTGGATGACTGCCTGGGGGCGGTCCGCAGCCCGGCTGCACACCTCAAGGCCGGCCTTCCTGAGCTCATCTTTCAGATGGCCTTTCCCGACAACAAGCACTGTACCGCCCTGTCCAAGGGCTTCTTTGAGCATATGGGCACTGACCATTGCCGATGTAATAATATCGCTGTCTTCCAGCCCAATACCAAAACTGCGTATCTGTCCGGCAACCTGTGCCGGATACCGTGAAGGGTTGTTCGTCGTATAGGCGATATGCATACCGGCGTTTTCCGCCTTCCGGATGCCTTCGGCAGCATTTTCAACAGGATGCGCCCCGCGGTAAACCACTCCGTCCAGATCTAAAAGGGCAAGGGAATACCGGGAGCTAAGCGGCTCCTGAGTCCCTTTGATAATCGTCGGATAATCCATCTCTAGAGTGCTTCCCCGGTCGCCTCAGTTTCTTCAGCTTCTTCAGCTTCTTTGATTTCTCCGGCCTCCTCAGCCTGGCTGCTGCCCTCCTGGACTGCATCCTCATGCCTGTAAAATTCCGCAGGATCGATCCCAAGCCCGCGAAGCATGTCATCATCGATATTCTCCATATCGTTATCGATCACATCATCGCTGAGCGCGTTATCATCTTCAGCAAATTCGGATTCCAGCCTGTCCAGCAGCGGATCCAGCGCACGGGCAGCATCTTCATTGCCTGATTCTTCATTAAAGTACTGCTCGGCCTGCACGGCACGCATCCTGTAGGCGCCTCCCACCCCCTGGGCATGTGCAAGCGCGTGGGCTACCTCAACCGCTTTATCATATTTGCCCAGGTCTGCCAGAGCACCTGCATATACCAGGAACATTTCAGCTTTGGATTCCCCGCGCAGATACCGCGCGCCATCGGAAGTAGCCATTTCTATAGCCTTTTCAGGCTCGCCGAGCCCCCGCTCACAGTCGGCCATAAACGGCAGATAATCATTGAAACCGTTCATACGGTATGCTGTCCTGAATTCGCGGAGCGCAAGTTTATAGTCCCCCGTGCGGTACGCTATCAGCGCCAGGGTTTCCCGTGTCAGGTCAATGCGGGAAGCCTGGCGTACTATCCATTGCGCGTGCTCGAGCGCCGCTTCCGGATCGGTCTCCTCCAAAGAATAAGCGGCAAGCATGTGGAGCCCGATATTCTCTGCGTGCTCTTTGCTCAGCCCCCTTAAACGCTCTTTTTCATCCCTCGACAGCATCGACCACTCCATGCCTTTAGGCATTTTAGGTTCGCCGGGGCGCCTGTCAGTATACGGATTCTGCGATGGATAAGACACCGTACCGTCAGAATTCCTGCGCCCTGAATCGTAATTTGCGGATGACTGCCTGCCCTGATGGTTCCCGCGCTCACGCTTGTCAATGCGCCCGCCGGACCTGTCAAAACGGCCGGTGAATCCCCTCCTGCCTTCATTGCGTTCCTGATTACCCCTGTCATGCGATCTGCTGGAACGCCCGGAATTGCCGTGCCCTTGCGAATGGCCGCCATAAGAAGAACGGGAAGGCTTCTTCCCCGTGCGGTCCCTGTCTCCGCTGCGATAGCCCTTCTCACTGCCGGCGCTGCGGTTGAAATGCCTGGCACCGCCGTGCCCATTGCTGCTGCCGCGGTGGCCGCCGGCATGGCTGCCGCCTCGCGCCCCCCCGCGTGAAGAGGATGACGATGCCTGGGAATTACGCGAACGTCTGCTGTTTTCTGCCATTAGTGTACCTCCACAACCCCAAGGGCTTTCTTCCCGCGGCGCAGGAGCACAAAACGGCCGTGCAGGAGGTCAGACCCCCCGACAGTCTGTTCGGCATCTTCAACGCGCCGGTTATTAATGTATACGCCGCCTGAAGCAACAGTTTTCCTGGCTTCGGAAACCGACCTGAACAGTCCCGCAGCCACAGCTGCCTCGGTTACACGGCTTCCGGATGCCACCTGGGCAAATACTTTGCCGCCCTGCCCATCCGCGACCTTCAATCCGTCTACTGATGCCTCAAAAGTATCAGCATCAACAGCATCAAGGGCGACCTCGCCCCGTCCGAACAAGGCCTCAGCAGCATCGATCGCACTCCGGGCCGCTTTATCCCCGCGGACAAAGCTTGTAACTTCCCATGCTAAGGTACGCTGCGCCTCGCGCGCCCCCGGGTTCGTGCCAACTTCACGTTCCAGCCGCTCAATTTCCGGCTTAGGCAGGAAAGTAAAGAATTTAAGGAGTTTAATAACTTCACTGTCAGGTTGGTTATACCAGAACTGATAGAAACGGTATGAACTGAGCATTGCCGGGTCAAGCCAGATCGCCCCGCCTTCGGATTTGCCGAATTTCTTCCCCTGCGAATCTGTGATAAGCGGCGATGTCATAACATGGACATTGGCTCCGCGTACCTTATGGATCAGGTCCAGCCCCGAGACCAGGTTCCCCCACTGGTCGGCACCGCCCGTCTGCAGGGTGATGCCGTATGTGTCATACAGGTGGAGGAAATCATTGCCCTGGAGGACCTGGTAACTGAATTCAGTAAAAGATATGCCTTCCTGGGAGTTCAGCCGCCGGGCAACAGTATCCTTGGCAAGCATTGTCCCCAGCCGGAAATTTTTACCGACATCCCTGAGGAAATCAATAGCCGATATATTCCCGGTCCAGTCGTAATTATTAAGGAAAGTAACTGCATTGTCGCCGCTGTTGATAAGGAGGGGGCCTATCTGCGCACGTAAGCTCTCCACCCAGGTGCCAACAACATCTTTAGGGTTCAAAGTACGTTCGCCGGACTGGCGGGGATCGCCTATAAGGCCAGTCGCACCGCCGACAACGGCGTATGCATGATGCCCCGCCTCCTGGAGGTGCCTCATAAGGAGGACTTGTACAAGATTGCCGATATGCAGCGAGGCAGCACTGGGATCAAAACCCGTATAGAAGGAGATCGGTTCCCCGTTAAGCGCCCGGGCAAGCTGCTGACGGTCCGTAGATTGGTTGATCAGACCGCGCCATTCCAGCTCATCACAAAGCGTATTAAAGCCGGTTTCCTTATAGCTGCAAACCTGTGCCATGAAAACTCCTCGTTGCTGAATTTACGTACCAATTCTGCCAAATATCCGAGACAGAAAAGGCCGCAGGTATGCGTCTGAGGACAGCCTCACAGGCAGTTTCAGGAAATCGCCTCAAGAAGGTGCGTCCTGCCTCTTATTTTATTGATTCTTCGTCTTTAGTATTGTCTCCGGATGCAAGGGCCAGTACCCAGATACTGCGGTTGCGCGCCGCCTCTTCGCTGCGTGCAACCATGATGATGGTGTCATCCCCGGCTATGGTCCCCAGGATATCCGAAAGTATCTGGCGGTCAATAGCGCTTCCCACATATTCGGCAGCACCCTCCGAGGTCTTGATAACTATGGTGTTCTGAGCATAGTCCACAGAAGTTACCAGGCCGTTGATCACTCTGGCGAGGCGCTGTTCGCTGCGGTTGAAATCTTCAGCAGCCAGGGCCCTTTTACCTTCAGCGATCAGGGTGTAGGCCGACTGTGTCTCCATTTTGCGGGTGAACCTCTGGATCTCATCCCTGGTAGGGAGGGCATAAGCAACAGATCCGTCATCATGATGGACCTTGATAGCTTTCATTTCATCCAGATCACGGCTCAATGTAGCCTGGGTGACGGTAATCCCCTGCTGCGACAGTAAAACCTGCAGCTGCTGCTGAGAATTGACGTCCTGTGAGTTAAGAATTCGCTCTATGGCATCTCTGCGAGCTACTCTTGTTGAAGGTCGGGTGTCACCTTGTAACATAAGATTCCTTACTTAATATTTTTTCTTTCTATTATATATGTTTTTGGCGCTATTAAGTAAAAAACTTCGATTTTATAGTTTCTTTCACCGGCTTAATTATTTATACTGCTGCCTCATTCAGTAGCTATTTTTCAGCAGCCCTGAAACGGCCAGCAGCTGCCTCAGATACAGCTCTACCGCCCTGAGCAGCCGGATTATCCGCGGCTCTGCAAATAATCTATAAAATTGTTGAGTATCGCGCTAAGCTCTTCAACAGTATGCCCTGTCATGATCCACCATACGATGAAAGCAATCTCTGCTGCAGAAAGGATGAGCGCGATAACCGCAAGCGCCCTTCCGCGCATATGGAACATTCTGGCCCGCGGTATAGCAAGGCCGGCCAGGAACAGTGCAAAGGGCTGCAGCATAAAAATAGAGAGGACAAGCGACCATATTGCCATCGCTGACCACCGCCCGTACAAAGGGTTCTTATTCGGGTCATCAGGCTTAAACTCAGAAAGGGGGATCTGCTGCCCCTGCCGGTTATAGAAAAACGGCTGCTGGAAGCCAAAATTACCGGAAGGCTGGTTGCCGCTGCCGGCAGGGCTGCTGCTGCCATTACCGGGTGCAGGAACCGTACGCCGAGGATCCTGCTGCTGTGTGCCAGGCTGCGTGCCGGTGCCGCCCTGACGGTCCTGCGCAGCTCCGGATTTTTCCGTTTCGGGCTTCCCGTACACGTATGGGTCCCAGCCGGGGTATTTATTGGACATCTGTCCGTATTCAGGCAGATCCTGCTGCACAGGGCCGCCGGCAGGAGCGCTGGAAGCTGAAGATGCACTGCTGCCCGGCTGCGGCGGGATCCCGTTGGGGTCCCCGTTAGTATTACTGCTGTCGCTCATATATACCTGCACCTCTTCGCATTATCTGCTGTTATGTATATATACCATACGCGTACTATACGCCTGTACTCCGTACAGTATACACGATTGCCCCTTATCCAGGCCCGTACTCGGCTACGCGCGCAACCTGGCGCCTAAAGCGGAAGCCGCTTTAACAATAGCAGCACGGATCCCGTCGGCATCCTCAGACGTCAGAGTTCTGTCAGAAGCGCGGAAAGTGACCGAGTAAGCAAGCGATTTCTCATCATCTTCTACCTGGTCGCCGCTATACACATCGAAAAGCTCGACTGCCTCGCAATATTCACCTGAAGCATCGCGGATCGCAGTTTCCAGCTGCCGGGAAGTTATGCCCTTATGGACCGTAAAAGCAAAATCCTGGTGAACAGGCGGATATACGGAGATATGCTGTGCCTGCAGCGGCCTGTACGTGATCTTGCTGAACAGTACTGTGAGATCAATCTCGAACGCTGCAGAATGCTCCGGGAAATCCATACGGTTGTTGATCTGCGGATGCAGCTCCCCGAGCACCCCTACGCGCGTCCCGTCAGGAAGCTCAGCGTAAGCAAACCTTCCCGGATGCCATTGCGCCGGCACGTCTTCAGGGGCAGGCTGAATGAACCGGATATCCGCACCAAGCCTGTCAGCCAGGCGGCGGACCACTTCAGCTGCATCCGTCCAGTCTACCGGGCGGGGCTGTCCCAGCCAGCCGGGTTCCTCAGCATGCCCTGTAAGTATCCCTGCAATATGCTCAGGCTGATGCGGCAGCCCTGCATCAAGGGCCTCCAGCTGTTCAGGCGACGGTTTCCGCCCGCCGGGAAGGGCGGGTACGGCCGGCGCCTGCGGATCACGCTCAAATACGTGCCCCAGCTCGAATAAACGCACATTCCTGTTTCCTCTGCCTATATTGAGCCGGACTGTGCGCGCCAGAGTTTCAAGTACGGCACGCCTCAGGTAAGGGCGGTCCGCAGCCAGCGGGTTTTCGATCTCAACACTGGCCGGTACTTCCTGGGCCTCATCAAGGTTGAAACTTTTGAAATCTGAAGAGCCGACAAACGGATAGCTCCACACCTCGGTCAAGCCGTATTCAGCTGCTGTATCCGCACTCCAGCGGCGGCGGATCTGGTCAGGCGTCAGGCCTGTTTCCCCCTCTACAGCAACTGCGGGTATGCGGACAGGGATGCTATCGTACCCTACCAGCCGGGCTATCTCTTCCACCAGATCACAGGGGAACTGCAGGTCGGGGCGCCACGTAGGGGGCTCAACAAGAAGCTCGCCGTTACCGCCGCCGCCCAGACTGCAGCCGATATCTGTAAGGATCTCAGAAATCCTGGATACAGAAATATCCAAAGCTGTCAGGCGTTTCACTTCGCTTGTCTTGAAACGGATGGAAGGCATCTCCACGGTTTGATCGTAGTCTGCGGGAGTATCAGATACTTGCCCTCCGCAGATTTTCACAATAAGCTGGGCCGCTTCTTCAGCGGCAGCCGGCTGGAGTTTTGTATCAACACCGCGTTCAAAACGGCGTGAAGCCTCAGACGGGATCTTATGGCGCCGCGCAGACCGCGCAATTGATACGGGATCAAAATGGGCAGATTCAATAAGGATATTTGTGGTCCCCTCTGTCACCTCGCCGTACATCCCGCCCATAACGCCTGCAATACCGAGGATCCGGGAGCCCTGGGCACCGTCGGGGGAATCAGTGATGAGCATATCCTCAGGAGACAGGTTATGGCCTTTGCCATCCAGGGTCGTCAGCTGCTCCCCTTCCCTGGCGCGGCGCACAACTATTGGGGGGGCGATCTTATCAAGATCATATGCGTGAAGCGGCTGCCCCAGGTCAAGCATCGCATAATTCGTCACATCAACTACCGGGGACAGGGAACGCATCCCGCTCCGCTGCAGGCGGTGTGCCAGCCAGCGGGGAGTCTTCACAGTATTATCTATCCCGCGGACTGCACGTGCATAATAGCGGTCACAGCCCTGGACACCATGGATGGGATGGCTGTCGCTGATAATTACTTCAATATCACGAGCACTGCCCGGATCATGCGATACAGCCGGTGCCGCCTCGCCAAGCGTCTCCACGGGGTCTGTAAACTCTGCGCCAGTCGAGTGATGGAATTCCCGGGCAACACCGCGATAGGAGAAGGCATACCCCCGGTCAGGGGTGATATTGATCTCCAGGACAGGCTCTCCCAGCCCGAAAAGCCCCATAAGGTCATCACCCGGTTTGAGGGCTTTATACTGGCTGTCGCTTAATCCACAGCTGTGGAGCAGGATGATCCCCTCATGGTCATCGCTTATCCCCAGCTCCCGGGCAGATGCGCACATACCTTCCGACATATGGCCATATGTTTTGCGCGGTTCGATCCTGAAGCCGCCGGGAAGCACAGCACCGGGGAGGGCTACAGCAACCTTTTCCCCCTGTGAAATATTGGGCGCACCGCAAACAATGGAACGCGGTACCGTATTCCCTTCGCTGTCCTGGACATTGTAAGGCCCCACATCAATATGGCACCAGCTGATAGTTTTGCCGTTCTTCTGCGGCTCTTTGACAAGGTCTTCGACATATCCGACCACGATGGGGCCGGTAACATCGCCTTCATGTACAGCTTCTTCTTCAAGCCCGACTTTCACCAAGTCAGCAGCAAGCTGTGCATAAGTCTCATTTTCGGGGATACTGACGTGCTCACGCAGCCATCCCATATCAATCAGCGGCATTTGACTACTCCCTAACGATCATACTGCTTACTTTATGTTTACCTGTACAAAATGCCTACTCGCCCATGACGAACTGCTGGCTGAAACGCTGGTCGCCCTCAACCAGGTCATGCATATCATCAATATCATGGCGCAGGAGCAGGGTACGCTCCATCCCGACACCGAATGCGAAACCTGAATAGGCTGAAGGGTCTATCCCGGCGGACATCAGGACCCTGGGATTGACCATACCGCAGCCTCCCCATTCGATCCAGCCGGCCCCGCCTTTTTTGTCGGGGAACCACAGATCCATCTCCGCGCTGGGCTCGGTAAAGGGGAAGTATGACGGGCGCAGGCGTGTCCGTGCCTCAGGGCCGAACATCGCAACAGCCAGCTTGTCAAGCACCCCCTTCAGGTCTGCCATGGTGAGGCCCTTATCTACCGCGAGTGCCTCGCACTGGTGGAATACCGGCGTATGCGTAGCGTCAAGCTCATCCGTCCTGTATACACGGCCGGGGCATGCGATGTACAGAGGCACGCCGCGTTCGAGAAGGGAACGCGCCTGCACAGGGGATGTATGGGTCCGCATGACCATATTCGATCCGGTAAACCCGGCAGAATCTTTTGCCTGGTTCCCCTTGATATAGAAAGTATCCTGCATCTGGCGCGCAGGATGGTCAGGGCCAAAATTAAGCGCATCAAAATCATGCCACTCCGTTTCCACCTCAGGCCCTTCTGCTATCTGCCACCTCGTAGAAACAAAGAAATCTTCAACATCTTCAAGCAATTTAGGCAGCGGATGCCTAGCCCCTATGGGATGGCGGCGTACAGGCTGTGTCATGTCCACTGTTTCAGCGGCCAGTTTTTTCTCCTCTTCCTCCTGTTTAAGCTGATTTTCACGCACACCATAAGCACGGCCAAAATCAGCACGGAGTCTGCCGATAAGTTTGCCTGCATCTTTTTTCTGATCCGGGCTGAGACCGCCTATAGCCCTGCTCGCACGTGCAAGTTCAGAGGCACCGCCGGTATACTGGGCACGGAAAGCATACAGTTCATCCAGATCCGAAGCATTAGTAACTTTCCCGATACCCTCATCCACAGCCGCTGTTATTCTGTCGGCATTAAATTCAAGAGCCTCTGACACGACTCGCCTTTCCATTGCATACTCTACATCATGTCCATAAACACAAAACGCCAGCCCTGCCATAATTGCTGCAGCAGCCTGCGCAGCTACGGAAGTTCGCTGACGTCATTGTTCAATGGATTCTGAAGTACAATTATCCCCGTCTAGTGCGACATGACGCGCCATAGCATACGTATACGCGATCACAGAAACGCTCATCGCCACATTCAGGGATTCGGCTTTGCCGTACAGGGGGATGCGTACCGCTGCATCACAGCGGCTGATCATAATATCCTCCAGCCCCCGAGCCTCATTACCGAAAAGGATGGCAGAAGACGGGAACCCCTTGCTATCAGCGGCATGGACAGCTTCAGGCAGCTCCGCAACAGGGTTATCCGGCGTACCGTAGGCATCTGCAGCAATAACGGTGATCCTATTGCTGCGGGCAAAATCGAAAAACTCATTTTCGCCCATGCTGGCAACTGGAAGATGGAACAGCGACCCTGCTGCTGACCGCACAACTTTAGGGTTAGTGATATCTACGCAGTCGCCAATAAGTATGACACCGTCGCAGCCCGCCGCATCAGCAGTACGGATGATCGTACCGGCGTTGCCGGGGTCGCGCAGCTCCCAGCAGGCAATATAGAACCCGCCTCCGTGTGCATGGATATGCTGCGGATCGGGCTGCAGGAAATGATCCGCCCCCGTAAGGACGGAAGAGCTGCTGACAACAGCAAGTATCCCCTGGCTGTCAGGGCTTATGGAAGATATGGTTTTCCCGGTGCACAGGTGTATATAAATACCCGCAGCATCAGCATCTTCAATGATCTGCCGGACCGTGCCGCCATTCACACTGCTTAGAGATACATCAGCATACACATCAAGCACACCATCAGGCGCATACCGTACAGCCTCACGCACGCCCTGGGGGCCTTCAACAAGGAAACGCTGCGTTTCCCTGCGGTTTTTCTGCCGGAGCAGGGATGCTGCTTTACGTATCCGCCCGGCATGAGGGTTATCAAGTACTTCTGTATACACAGGCATACTGCCTATCTTATGCCTATCTTGCATACAAATATCCAATGCATACAGAACAGCCCGCTGCATACCGCGCGGCGGGCTGTTATCCGTTTCAGCAGCAGGCCGGCTGTCTTATTTACCGGCCGAAGGAAGGCCTAGAACCCAAACTCGTGGGCAGTAGAACGCAAAGTTTCAGCCGAACGCTTCAATGCTGCAAGCTCCTCATCGCTTAACGGCGTATTCAGATGGGAGTTGACGCCGTTACGGTTCAGCAGGGTTGGGACTGACATGCACACATCGGAAATACCATGGAAATCGTCAAGGAGTGAGCTCACCGGAAGGATGCGGTCGGAATCCTGCATGATCGCCTGGATAATATCGACTGCAGACATGGCAATAGCATAGTTGGTGCTGCCCTTGCCTTCAATGATCTTATAAGCAGCGTTCTTCACATCCTGATGGATCTTTTCGCGCACTTCAGCAGTAAGCGGCTCATGCCCTTCGATCTCTTTCCAGTCGAGCATGGGGACACCGCCGATAGTCGCGGATGACCACAGCGGGACTTCGGAATCACCATGTTCACCGGCAATATATGCGTGGACATTCTTAACATTGACACCGGTCTGCTGGCCGAGGAGGAAACGCAGGCGAGCAGAATCCAGGTTGGTCCCCGAGCCGAACATCTGGTTCTGTGGAAGGCCTGAAAGCTTCAGCGCTACATATGTCACGATATCCACAGGGTTGGTGATCAGCATGAAAATAGCATTAGGGGCCACTTCCACTGCGCCGGGGATAATCGACTTCATAATGTTGATTGTTGCGCCGGCAAGGTCAAGCCGTGACTGACCGGGCTTCTGGCGGGCCCCGGCAGTAATAACAACGATGTCGGCATCGCGGCATATTTCAATATCATCCGAACCGTCAAAAGTCACTGTCGGATAGAAGCTTGATCCATGCTGCATATCAAGCACTTCAGCCTCAACATGTTTTTTATCTATATCTTCAAGGACGATTTCACGCGCAACACCGCGCTGGGCAGCTGCAAAAGCAGTGGTCGAACCAACAGCACCTGCGCCGATGATAGCCAGTTTCGTAGGACGGCGATAACTTTTTTCCACAATAACCTCTTTAGGATCAGAATTGTTACTTTTCCGTATGAACCCTTAAAATCCGCGGTTTGTGACACGCAGACTGCATTGGGCACAACACCGGAACCAGTGCTAATTATAGCGCTTCAGTATGACGACAGCAATGCGTAAGCCGGCACGCAGGATGGGATACAAAAGCCCATGACCTGCCTTATCCTGCGAAGCCGGAAGCACTATGATCTGCAGAAGCTGTACCCGCCGTATCATGTAATGGCCGGCGGGCAGATCCTGCAACTTCCGTGCTGGCAACAATGTGGGCTGCAAGCTGGCTGTCAACATCCGCTGTCAGATGTATACCTGTATCACCGTACTCGACCTGTCCAACACTGCCGAACTGCCTGGCCTGTGAAACCAGATCCCCTCTGGAATAAGGGATCACAGCATCTACATGTACATCCGGCTGCGGAAGTCTAGATTCTACAGCTTTGCGCAGCGCGTCTATGCCTTCCTCGGTCAGTGCAGATATGAAGAACGCATCAGGAGCCAGGTTTTTCAGCCGCTGAAGGGCAGCCTCATCAATACAGTCTATTTTATTGAACACAATGAGCGCCGGGGTACCCTCTATCCCCGGGATATCCTGCAGGACATCATTAACAGCGTCAATCTGGGAGAAAGGGTCGGGGTGCGAAGCATCAACAACATGGACGATCACACTGGCCCCGGCAGCTTCCTCCAGCGTAGATTTGAATGCTTCGATCAGCTGCGTGGGCAGCTGGCGGACAAACCCTACAGTATCCACATACATAAAACGCCTGCCGTTTGCCGCTTCGCTATGACGGACAGCAGTATCAAGCGTTGCGAACAGCGCGTTCTCCACCAGTTCATGCGAACGGGTCAGGCGGTTGATCAGCGACGATTTGCCGGCATTGGTATAGCCGACCACAGCTACCGTAGGCAATGAATTGCGGCGGCGTGACCCGCGTTTGATATCGCGTGCAGGGGCCATCCGGGCTATCTGCCTGCGCAGGCGCGCCATACGTGTGCGGATCACACGCCTGTCAAGTTCGATCTGCGTTTCACCCGGGCCGCGCGAGCCAATACCGCCATTAGCTCCGGCAGACTGCCCGCCGGCCTGCCGGGACAGGGCCGCGCCCCAGCCGCGCAGCCGCGGGAGCATATACTCCAGCTGGGCCAGCTCCACCTGTGCCTTGCCTTCTCGGCTTGTCGCATGCTGGGCAAAAATATCAAGGATAACTGCTGCCCTGTCTACTACCTTGACTTTGGCCACATCTTCCAAAGCACGCCTCTGGGAGGGCGGCAGATCCGTATCAACTATGATCGTATCGGAATCTGTTGCTGCCACTATTGCAGCGATCTCATTCGCCTTGCCCTTGCCTACATAAGTAGCAGAATCAGGCTTGAACCGGTGCTGGAGCACGCCTTCCATCACCTGCGCGCCTGCTGTCCTGGCAAGCGCTGCCAGCTCACGGAGCGATTCTTCAGCCTGCGACTGCGTTGTTTCCCTGCTGGACCACACCCCCACCAGGACAACACGCTCCAGCCTGATGCGCCTGTACTCGACTTCGGTAACATCTTCTAATTCGCCAAGGCCTGTAACGCGCTTCAGCTCGTTGCGGCCTTCACGCTCTTTCCAGCCTTCATCATTCTGCTGGCGCGCAACAGCACTGTTGGAACGGCTGCCGGCAAGGGCACTGCCAAGGAGTATATCCGACTGGTTATCCAGTACGGAGCCCAGATCGGTATTACGGCGGCCCGCCTTCCTGGTGCTCTTATAGCTCGCTTTTGACTTATTAAACTGCCTGTTTCTGTTTTCTGTCATTGCGCCTTTCAGTTTTACGCACTATCTGTAATCTTATGGCTACAAGTTTACCTGCGCCCGCTACTTATCCCGCTTCCGCATCTCCCTGAAGGCACAGCGCCCTCCCTGTTTTTACTGCTGGTCTGCGCTGGATGCTTTACTGCCCATAATAGCGCCGATCTTATTATTTAAGTCACGGGCGGCTGCGGCGTCTGCCTCGCGCAGCCTGTTATCCGTCTCGATAACAGCGGCTGAATCCTTTTCAACCAAATTCCTGAACGCTTTCAGCCCTTCGACTATAGCGGAGCATACAGGGTCATCATGCTTTTCTACTCCGCTGACGGTATCCGCCTCTCTGAGTTTTTCCGGGGAGAAATCCGTATAACCGTCCAGCCCCTTTTTCATTTCTGCAGTCACTGCTGCAGCCTCCCCTGATGTTTGGATCGTCCCGTCTGCCATAATGGCTCCTTCGTTACTGTTTTTGGCTGCTATTGGATAATTTACCGGTATTGCTGAAAGCTGTACTATCTTTGGCCTTTATACCGTTCCTTGCGGAACCGCCCATATGCCTCATCAAGTTCATGGATCCTGTGTATGCATTCCCGTTCAAAAGCTTCATATGTTTCATCGATCTCCTTTAAGGCACAGTCACGGGCATATGCCATGTCATCAAGCTCGCTGAATACTGCACAGCGCTGTGACTCCAAAAGGCCAGCTTCACTGCTGAAATATTCATCTATCAGCCCCTCTGCGGCAAGCTCATTAACGAAACGCACAGTATCAGCCACACAGCTATTGGCCTCCAGCCACTTTTCCTCCATACGGCTGTATTCGGAGATTACCGCTGAGCGCCGGTCTTCCAGTGCATCCCGCCGGGCACGCAATTCCCTGCTGATATCTGCATATGCGCTGTCAAACTGGCTCTGGCTGCGGATATTGGCGTAATCACTGCTGTCCATGATTATTTCCCTGCCTCGAAGTCAGATCTCAACTCATAATCATAAAAAGATCGTGAATCTTTGTTAAGGACAAAATAATAATTAGAAGTTTCCTGAAGAACAGTAACCCTATCACCCTTGTGATGCGCTACCCCATAAAAATCCACTGTATCATGCTTATACACCAGATCGGCTTTCTGTTTGCACCAGTAAGTAAACTCTCTGGCATTCGCCGTCCCTGAAAAATTTTCCCTTACATGCTTCTGCCAGTCGCGGCCATAATACTCACGGATTTCCTCCACAGTAGTTTTCTTCGCCGGATTTTGCCGGTTGTAGACCCTAATAAGGGCACTGAGGTTCTTCTCCCGGCGAGGGTTGACAGGATCCGTAAACCACGCCCCGGCATCCCTGTTCTTCACAAAATTATCAGGGACAGGCTTAAACTCCTTGCCATATAACTCTAGACCGGCGTCACCCCTATAATGAGAAACCATACTTTCTAGGAACGCGACATGCTTCTCCTCGCTATCCTTATATACCTTGTACGCAAAGGTACCAACCATGCTGAGGATAATAGCAAGCAGCGCTGCCACCGTAACAGCCCTGCGAACATACCACAACCGGGTCACACGGTCATCCAAAAAAGAAGACCCACCACCCCGACTTACCATAACTACCTCCCCGCCTCGAAGTCAGATCTCAACTCAAGATAATAAAAAGATCGTGAATCCTTATTAAGGAGAAAACGATAATTCGACACGAACCTAAGATCCTCAACTTTATCACCTCTGTGATGCACTATTCCGTGAATATCTGGCATATCATATTTATACACCAGGTCTGCTTCCTGATAACACCAGTGAGCAAAACCCCTGGCGTATGATTTTCCTACAAATCGTTCTCTCACATGCTTCTGCCAGTCACGGCCATAATACCTGCGGAACTCTTCCACACTGGTTATTTCCCTAGGATGCAGCCTGTTGTAAATACTTATAACATGCCTCAACTCACTCTCTTTACCCGGCTTAACCGGATCCTCAAACCACATATCAGGGTCTTTACACTCTTTAAACTTTTCAGATACAGGCTTAGCTGCATTATCATACATACCGCCTCGCCCCTCACCCATATCCTCCCTATAATAACTGGACATATTATAAACCAGCCTTAACTGCTCCCACTCACGTTCCTCCTCGCGCCGCTGATAATACCTGTGCACAGCGTATCCAGCTATACCAAGGATTATGGCAAAAAGCGCCATCAAAGCAATAGCCCTGCGAACATACCAACTGTGAGGCAAAGGCTCTTTTACAGATACGGCCTTGATATCCCTGTCACCCATACCTATCTCCCCGCCTCAAAATCAGATTTTAGTTCATAATCACAAAAAGACCGTGAATCCTTACAAGTAATAAATTCATAATTAGAAGTATGCTGAATATCCTTAACCTCATCGCCCCTATGATGCATCACACCATGAATATCCACTACATCATATTTATACACTAAAACCGCATTACGCTTACACCAATCAAGGAAAGCTGGCACATACCCATCTAGTGCCAGAGGTTTAGCCATACCTTTTATAAAATCATCATAATCAAGAGGCTTACTACTGGGTACGCAATAATCTCGAGGAATAGCATTGAAACATGCGATAGCACTACGTAAATTAATCTCCTGCTGTTGGCTAGGAATGAACATGCTGTGGCTTGGAATTGTGATTTCCGCATCATTCTGGGATAGGGAAAGATTGCTGAACGTAAAGGCAAAAACACCTTCTTGAATAAGTGCAGGATTGCTATTGGCTATATCCCTGTACGTGTCAATTGTTGTCCTTAGTTTATTTAACTTTTTTTTGTCTTCATTCTCATCAATTGCCATAGCGATGCTTCTCGCAAGCGACATCCCAGGAAACCTGTCAATAAGAAAGCCGATAGTTTTCTTAGCAACTTCTTCCATAGCACATTGTCCTACGCCAGACCAAAAACTGTAATCTTCAAGAGTATTATTTTTCTGCATATCCTGCAGTAACTTTGACACTGCAGTAGAAGACCCCACTATACTTGCATCCTGCCACATTGATTTCACAGTGTCAGTACGCTTGTTATAAGAGTAAATATACGATTGGCTTTTCATAATAACCATACGTACAGGAACCCTTTGGAGATCCGCAAGTTTATTTGTTCGAGTAAACTTGGGGCCAATAAAGTTGATATTAAAAAGCAGCCCCTCATCCCCCACATTACTAACTGTCCAAATACTCATGTCACCAGCACCGTCAGTGGTAGGTTTAATACTATCAACCATGCGCAACATCTGGCCTACCATAGCAAGATCCATCCATGTTCCCTTACATATAGTTTTACCTTTGTAATGTAGAGGGGCAAGATCCAAATTCGAGGTATCCCCACTCCGCACTAAATCATCCGCAACCTTAACCATACAAGATAAGAATGGGCCTTTCTTATGCCCATAACCCGGTACGTAAAATCCTGTATGAGTAACAGGCTGCACACCTGGGGTATGGCTTGTTGTCTTTCCGTCACTGGGGAATGCCCATTTCAAAACCGTCTGGATGCTTTTATAGTCCGGATTATCATTGTTGTATGTGCCGAGGGCCATCTCTTCTATCGCCCTGATGCCCGCAGCAGCCATCCCATCAGTTATGTATGCTTTGGGAAGCGCATACAGGGCCTTCCACAAATCTTCATTAAGCTTTCCATTATTGTACAGTTTCTTTGGATCCAGAGATTCCAGATCAACGCTCCCATCCTTTTTTCTGCCGAGTGCAGCCATAAGCGCTTTATATTGCGCAGGAGTCATAAATTTTTTGATATCTTCCGTATGATGCATGGCGTAGTCCCGCTCTACACCATCCACCCACTCCATCTGCGGAGTACCGCCGGAAAGGAGCAGCGCAGCATCAGCATTAGCAGCTTTTAACAGTGATACTTTTGCCTCTGCTTCCGCATAAAATGACGCTGCTGCCTGCTGATACTGATAAAAAAGGTCAAGCTGTTTCTGCAGTCCGGTTTTGAGCGGCTCCAAAAGCGTCAGCGAACCCCCTGTCAACTGAGACAGACGTATAGAAGAGTCGGCCTTAACCTCAGGTTTTGGTGCCAGTAAAGCATTCTGCGAGTCCCTGCATTTTGCTATCTGCCTGTAACACTCCCACAGCCGTGCAAGTAATTTATCAGCATCGATTTCATCATGCATACCCTGGCCCCGAAGCCTGTTGATCGCTGCAAGATGGGATGAATTGCCGTTTCTCAATGCTTCCCAGACATTCCACTGCGCACGGAGAAACGGCGCACGCGAATGTATGGCATCCTCCACAGCCGTATATGCCTTGCCCTGCAACCCATACTCAGACAAAGTAAGTTTGGAAAGCCTGCTGATCCTGTCCTGGCAATCCTCAAGCTTTTTATCGATCACTGCGTTCTCTGCATTAAGAGCGCTGAGTACTTTTGTAAAATTGACCCTCACCGTAATCCTCTTTAATTGTTTCTCTGCTGCTTTTACTTTTATCTTAATAAGATCACGTATTTTTGCAAGTCAGGCACTTTAGACGTTTTTATCCGGCTGTTCTGCTGAAAGGGAGATGCGCGCCATTTCGGGTGTCCCCAGGTATAATGGCACCGGTCAGGGGATATCACCAGTCCGCAAACAGGGACCACAGTGGAGGCAGCATGGCTGAACAGTATTTCTCGGCAGACCCGTCCTCTGCCGACATCCGAAGCACTATCCATACTGTTATCCGCGGGATCCCTACTGATATGGCGGTATCCAACGGCGTCTTCTCCGCACACCGCCTTGATCCGGGTACCGCAGTCCTTCTCAAAGATGCGCCGGGGGCAGCCGCTGACATCAATGAGGGCAGGGAAGTCCTGAACTGCCTGGACCTCGGCTGCGGATGGGGCCCTATAGCCGTTGCGCTGGCCCACGAATACCCCGAAGCTTCCGTATGGGCCACTGATATCAATGAACGTGCCGTTAGCCTTACCCGCTATAATGCACAGCAGAACAGGCTGGCAAACATAAAAACCGGTACCCCGGAAAGCCTTGTAACAGAGTATGGCGATGAATGGGCCCGCACCGGTTTTGATGTGATCTGGTCAAACCCCCCTATCCGCATCGGGAAAGAGGCCCTCCACGAACTGCTGATGATGTATCTGCCCCGCCTGAATACCAACGGATACGCATATCTCGTTGTCCAGAAGAATCTCGGTGCTGACTCGCTTATCCCATGGCTGGATACATCGTTGAATGCCAACCCCGGGAATGGAACCGCACTTTCATCAGGCAGGGTGGGATATACGGTCCGCAAATACTCGTCATCCAAAGGCTACCGGGTAATCGAAATCCACCGTCTCCCCGCTTCCGGAGAACCTGCATGAGCATGGAATTTATCTATCCGGCCGAACTCCCGGTAAGCGAAGCCCGCGAACGCATTATGCAGGCTGTCCGTTCATCCCAGGTAGTGATAGTCAGCGGGCAGACAGGCTCCGGGAAAACGACCCAGATACCTAAAATGCTTCTGGAGCTTGGGCGCGGTACACACGGCAGGCAGATCATGCTCACGCAGCCCCGGCGCCTGGCGGCACGGACGGTTGCAGAACGCATCGCAGATGAAATGCATACTGCCCTGGGCCGCGAGATAGGATACCGGATACGCTTCACAGACCGCAGTTCCCCTTCTACCCGTTTATGCGTAGCAACTGACGGGATACTGCTCGCCCATATCCAGCGCGACCCCCTGCTCAGCGCATACGACACTATAATGATCGATGAGGCCCACGAACGCAGCCTGAACATTGATTTCCTCCTCGGGTACCTCAGCCAGCTCCTCCACAAACGCAAAGACCTTAAGCTGATCATTACTTCAGCAACCATCGATTCCCAGAAATTCCAGAAACATTTCAGCGATGTCACTGGATATGACGTACCCGTTATTGAAGTGAGCGGACGTACATACCCGGTCCGCATCGTGTATGAGCCTTTAGGCGGAGCACCCGCGCTGATGGATACAGTGCCCGGGGCCGGAAATACGGACAGCAGCACCGGCAGCGGCAATGCAGAAAAAACCCATGATGACTCTGCAGACACTGCGCACGCTGTAGCAAGGGCATGCCTGGAACTTGCGGCTTTATCCTCGCGGGAAAGGGGCGCACGGGATATCCTTGTTTTTGCTTCCGGGGAGCGCGATATCCATGACTACGAAGACGCGGTATCGCATGCATTCGGACAGCGGAAGACTGACCTGCGCAACGCAGATGCCATAGAAATAATACCGTTATACGCCCGTCTCAGTGCGAAAGAGCAGCACAGGGTTTTTGAACCGCACGAACATCAGAGGATTATTATTGCAACGAATGTTGCTGAAACTTCGCTTACTGTCCCAGGGATCCGTTTTGTGGTGGACCCAGGTTTTGCCCGCATTTCGCGGTATTCTAAAACTGCGAAAGTGCAGCGGCTCCCTGTTGAAGCCATTTCGCAGGCCAGCGCAGACCAGCGCGCCGGACGGTGCGGACGTATTGCTGACGGGATCGCTGTCCGCTTATATTCCCGGGAAGATTACGAATCACGTCCGCAGTTCACAGACCCTGAAATCCAGCGCACCTCCCTGGGGGCAGTCATCCTTCAGATGCTTTCTGCGGGCGTTGCCCGGACGGCTGATGATATCACCGATTTTGGCTTTATAGACCCGCCGGACATGCGCTCGGTCACAGACGGGTTCAATGAACTTACCGAACTGGGTGCCGTCAAGCGTAAGCACGGCGATATTGTGCTTACGGGGATCGGCCGGCGCCTGGCGCGCATACCCATCGATGTACGGCTTGGCCGCATGATGGTCCAGGCATCCCGAATGTCTGCGGATACCCTTGCTGCAGTACTGGTTGTTACCGCCTTCCTCAGCCTCCAGGACCCGCGCGAGCGCCCGGATGATAAAGCTGAAGAAGCAGATCGGATCCATAACCGTTATGCGGACAGCTCCAGCGATTTTATAACCGCCCTGAACATATGGGACCGCTTTTTCCAGGCGGATGGGAAGCTGAGTAATTCCGCCCTGAGAAAGGCCTGCAAAGCTGAATTCATGAATTACCTTCGTATGCGGCAGTGGGCTGACCTCTACGGGCAGCTGTGCTCAGTGTGCGCAGAGATGAGATGGAAAGTGGGAGGGCCTTTCCCCATTTCCCGCCCTGATATCGCTATCCGGCAGCTCCCCCAGGCTCAGCAGTCCGCACACAGCCTGTGCTGTTCATGGGACAGCGACAGTATCCATACTGCAATGCTCAGCGGGCTGCTCAGCTCCATGGGGATGCAGACTGTCCGTGAGCCCAAGGCATCAGACTTCGCCGGCTTAAACAAGGCACAGAAGGCTCGCGCTTTGAAACGGGCGCAAAAAACATTAAAAAACAGCTACCGGGGGTCACGCGGGATACACTTTTCACTTTTCCCGGCATCAGCAGTTTTCAAAACTACGCCGGAGTGGGTCATGGCCGGAGAACTTGTTGAGACATCCCGCCTGTGGGCACGCAGCGCAGCAGCCATAAAGCCGGAGTGGGCGGAATCCCTGGGAAAGCACCTCACACGTACGACTTATGCTGAGCCGCACTGGTCAGGTGTCCAGGGCGCAGCGATTGCCAAGTCTACCGTACTCCTGTATGGGCTGCCCATCGTGCAGGACCGGCCTGTCCAATGGGCGCGGATAAATCCTCAGCAGGCGCGGGAATTCCTTATCAGGCAAGGGCTTGTTGACGGTGATATCCGCCAGCGCTTCCCTTATGATTCTTTTGTGGAACGCAACCGCCAGGCTATTGACCAGGCCGGTGAGGAAACACACCGTACACGCCGTATCGCAGACAGTGTGAATGATGACGACCTCTTCCTTTTTTATGATTCAAAACTTCCGCAGGATATAACATCTGTTGCAGCACTCGGTTCATGGTGGAAGAAAGAACATGCCGAGCAGCCCAGCCTTCTTGATTTCACTGCAGACAGCGTAGAGAGGCTTTCCGGCACGGATACCGGCTTCAGCATTGATGCATACCCGGATTACTGGCATGCTGCCGGCACAGACGGCTCCACGATCCCTCTCAGGCTCAGCTACATATACGATACGCGGTCTGAGCGCGACGGCGTGACTGTCCACATACCTCTGTCGGTACTCTCGCGCATACGTCCGCAGGAATTCACCTGGAATGTTCCCGGGCTCCTTGATGACCTGATCACGGCGACTATCAAATCCCTTCCTAAAACACTGCGCGTACAGCTTATACCCGCGCCGGATACTGCGCGGAAGATCCGCGAATGGATCAGTATCCGGTATCCCAACCTTCCCGGGACAGCTGAATGGTCGGAAGAGGTCCCCGAATTCTCCCATGTCTTCACCCAGGCCGCGATAGCCGTTGCCGGTGCACAGATACATCCTGAAGTTTTCAATGCACAACAGATTGCGCGCCTTCCCGGTTATGTGCGCATGACCTTCAGCGTAGAACGGGATACCAAGCAGAAGCCTTCCCCAGCAGCGGCACCTGGATTCGTGCTCTACTCTTCAGCTTCCGCATCACAGGAAGAGACCCTGGGGGCATCAAAAGACTTGGCAGAACTCCAGAACAGGTTTGCTGAAGCAGCCCGGCACAGCGCCCGTAAACATGTGGAAAGGAAAGCGCGCAAAGCGCAGGCCCAGGGGAAGAATGTTGCCAAAGCAAACCTCCTCAGCCAGGCGGGCGCCTCATCAGTCCCCCGCTCGCAGATGTTATGGGATGAGGCCGTGAAGCACCTTGCGCTTCCTGCAGAACGTATTTCATCACGGTGGCTGGGGGATGAAGCGCTTATGCTGGCGGCTGCCCCTTATGATTCGACCCGAAAGCTGGTTTCCGACCTGCAGCTGGCTGCTGTGAAACGCCTTCTGCCGGATATTGGAAAGGTAACTGATGATACACAGCTTGCGCAGGCAGTATCAGGAGTGGAAGATATTTACGAAGATACCGTATATGCGGTGGCAAAGGATGTTGTCAGGGATCTTCAGTCTTACGGCGATACCAGCCATGCGGTTTCCGGCACTGCCGACCTGCCGCTGCTATCCGTGCTGCAGTCTGTCCGAGAACATATAGCTTCCCTGGTCTTCCCCGGTTTTATAGCCCAAACCCCGCCGGAAAACCTCGCACGCATATCTGTATACTGCCAGGCCGACCTGCTGCGGATCAGAAAGGCAAAAGACAACAAATCCCGCGATGTACAGTGGGCATGGCAGGCTGACGAAGCCCGCAGCCTTGTTGACAGGGCCCACGAAACTGCTTCCAGCACGCCCGCCGGCCCCGGGCATGATAAAGCCCTGAAAACCGCCGGGCGGATACGGTGGATGTATGAGGAATTCCTTATTTCCCTGTGGGCACAGGAGCTCGGCACTTTGCAGCCTGTCAGCATCCAGCGCATGCAGAAGCTGCTGGATACCCTTCAGTAGCAGAAGCTGCAGCGGCCTGCACACTCACAGCCTGGGCAGATATTTGGAAAGCTCATACTGGGTGATCTGCTGGCGGTATTCACGCCATTCCGCATGCTTATTGCGCAGGAAATATTCAAAAACATGCTCACCAAGGACACCGGCAACAAATTCCGACTTTTCCATCTGGCGCAGCGCAGCATCAAGTGACCCCGGCAAAGGCCTGATACCCATTGCCTGGCGTTCAGCATCCGTAAGTTCCCACACATCATCATTCGTCGGATCTTCAAGATCCATCTGCTGATCGATGCCGTCAATACCAGCCGCCAGGAGCAGCGCAAAAGCAAGATACGGATTGCACGTCGGATCAAGCGCACGGAACTCAATGCGCGCGGAATTAATCTTCCCGGGCTTATACTGGGGGATGCGCAGCAGCGCCGAGCGGTTATTATGCCCCCAGCATACATAGCTCGGTGCCTCCGCCCCGCCCCACAGGCGTTTATACGAGTTCACATACTGGTTCATAACTGCTGTGATCTCCTGCGCATGGTAAAGGATCCCGGCGGCGAACTGCCGTGCAGTAAGCGACATACTGAATTCCTGCCCCGCCTCATAAAAAGAATTTGAATCCCCTTCAAAAAGCGACAGATGCGTATGCATGCCTGATCCCGGCTGGTCTACCAGCGGTTTAGGCATGAAACTTGCATATATCCCGCGGTCAAGTGAGATCTCCTTAACAATAGTCCTGAAAGTCATGATGCTGTCCGCAGTATTCAAAGCACCCGCATGGCGCAGGTCGATCTCATTCTGCCCCGGCCCTGTTTCATGATGGGAGAACTCGACCGGTATGCCGAGATCTTCAAGCTGGCTGACAGCAGCACGGCGGAAATCCATACTCGAGCTGCGCGGGACCTGGTCAAAATAGCCACCCTCATCAATGGGGACAGGAGGACGGGTCCAGTCATTCTGATGCCTGAACAGATAGAATTCAATTTCAGGATGGCAATAGAAGCTGAAACCTTTCCCCTTAGCATTATCCAACGCATTCTTCAGGACATTCCGGGAGTCCCCGAGGCTTGGCTCCCCCTCAGGGGTGAGGACATCACAGAACATGCGGGCTGTAGAATTTTCGCCGCTGGACAGGGGAAGTATCTGGAAAGTCGAAGCATCCGGCCGCACCAGCATATCATCCTCAGATACGCGCGTAAGCCCTTCGATTGCTGAACCATCAAAACCTATCCCCTCTTCAAAAGCAGCTTCGAGCTCAGCCGGGGCAATAGCAACAGATTTCAGCTGCCCAAGGACGTCTGTGAACCACAGACGGATGAACCGTATGTCATTCTCTTCAACCGCGCGAAGCGCAAACTCCTGCTGTGCATTCATACTTTAAGTTTGCCATATGTTCACGTCAAAACAAAGTACCCGGCAAAGTGAAGTACAGTCAGTCAGCCTTTACCTGCCTCTCCTGGAACTGCCTGTCTTTCTGATACTGCACATCCATAAATGCAACAGCGGCGGCCACAGCTATACAGAACTGGAGGGATAAAAGGATGATCCCGCCCAGTCCAAAAAATAAGCCATTATCTGAATGCGATGCCCCCCAGAAGAGGATACCTGCAGTTGCAGCCGCGCTCAGCAGGACAGCTCCAAACAGCCTGAACCCAATAAAAATTATTACCGCGAGTACCTCAAAAAAAATAACTATATTGCTGACATCCTCCCACGGCTCCAATCCCCACAGCCCGGGATTATTATATACACGGTAACCAAGCGCGTCGGTAAAACACCGTGTGAACCATATAAGGAATGCTGTTACATCAATAATCACGCTGCATGAAGAAAGGACTTTGTTGCTCACGATCTTGTATTTTGGCTTCTTATGCGGCTTCTTATGCGGAGAATCAGGCTCCCCGCCCGACGGCTGCCCAATCCCATCAGATATATCCGGCATATAACTGCCCTCCTGTTCCTGCTACTATATGTCCCCCTGCTGTTATCTCAGGTTCTCGCCGATTATCCCGTAAGCTTCAGCTTTACTTATGGAACCGCTGTCTTCAACATGGGTGCCTTCGCTGATGATCTCCTGCACAGTCAAAGACCCTGTGAGCATATCTTCAACGAATAACGGCGCCGATGACAGTATTATAGGAGGCGCATATGATGTCCCCTCCTTCCCTCCGACCCACAGATGCATATCGACTTTATCGGCACGGTTGACGGCAAGGACTGCTGCTAAACCGTTAACAGCTTCTGTCAGCCCCCGTGCAGCATCTTCAGGGCCGCTGCCGTCAAGCTCGCGCAGAACAGCGCATGCCCCGTTCTGCGAATCAATGCACTGCGCTGAAATATCTGTGAGGGAACACAGGGCAGCAAGGAAACGCGCAGAGCGCAGCTGGGTGATGATTATTGCACATTTCGCTTTATTCCCCAGTACCCCCTCAAGCTGGTCGCTGAATTCGCTAAGCTCATCGTCACTGAGGCCGGGAGTATCCGATCCGGCAGATCCAGGCCCCGGACCCGTATCCTGCGCAGCCGGGACCGCAGCAGACATATCGGAATCGCTGAACTCCCCCTCAAACCCTTTAAGGATATCCCTGACTTCCTCGTCAGACATTGCAGGGTTATCCTGTCCGCCGAAGCTGTCAGGGTTCTCAGGGTCCTCAGAGCCGTCAAAACCTTTACGCGGATCTTCTGAATCTGTATTGCTCATACTGCTACCTTAACAAATTCAGCAGCCAACACCGCAGGCTGTCATGGATCAGGTCAGCGCCTTTTCCCTCTCTCCCTCCCTCCCCGCTAAAAATACAGGCCGGCACCTCTTTTCCCCCTCCCTTCCCCCAGCAGTACCACTCGCCTATTACAGTATAACTATGTCCAGTTTTGAGATCGGAGTGCAGACTGCAAAACAGCCGCCGGAAAAAGCGGCCGATACTACGCCTGACAATCCCTGGCCGGTAAGCAGGCTGAGCCTGGCATACCATAATGCCGTTGAACGCTGGCCCGCAACATGGATAGAAGGCCAGATCCAGGAGATCAATACCCGCAGGGCGGGCTCCGCCTATATAACATTGCGCGATAACACAGAAGACGTCACCGTCCAGGTATCAGGGTGGAGGATGTTTGCAGCGCAGGCTTCGCAGTTCATCCAGGGGGACCAGGTCGTTGTGCATGGGCACCCTGATGTATGGATGAAACGCACAAGCCTGAGTTTCATAGGCGATGATATCCGCAGGGTTGGTAAAGGCGACCTCCGCCAGCAGATAGAAGAGCTGCGCAAGAAGCTCAAGGGGGAAGGGCTGTTTGACGAGTCGCATAAAGTGCCGATCCCGGAATTCCCCCATCGGATAGGCGTAATATGCGCCCCCCAGGCGCGCGCTGAGGGCGATATCGTGACTAATGCGAGGCTCCGCTGGCCGACTATCAACTTCACTATTGAACACGTGCATGTGCAGGGGGCACAATGCCCGCCTGAAGTCATAGAGGCTATCCGCAAGCTTGATGCCGACCCGGACATTGATGTGATCATCGTTGCGCGGGGCGGCGGCTCTTTTGAAGACTTGATCGGTTTTTCCGATGAAGGCGTAGTGCGCGCCGCCGCTGCATGCGTTACCCCAATCGTATCTGCTATTGGGCATGAGGATGACTGGACACTGATCGACCTGGCGGCAGATATGCGCGCATCCACCCCTACAGACGCCGCAAAGCGCATCGTCCCGGATGTTATGGAGCAGCTGGCACTTGTTAATGAGGCGCGCCGCCGCATCAGGCAGCGTATACGCACAGCCGCCGATACCGAACAGCAGCGTATTGACGCTTACAGGAACCGTCCCAGCCTGACGCATCCCCAGACCATCCTGGAAAGGCCCCAGCTACTGATCAACGATTCCGCGCGCAGGCTTGATGTAAGCATGCGGCGTCTGGCTGACGAAGCCGGCTTTGGCATTGAAAAGCTGCATGCAAGCCTGACTGCCCTAAGCCCGCAGTCAACACTTGACCGCGGCTACGCGGTAGTCCAGAATGCTGATGGGCATATAATCGATGATCCGGCTTCCCTCTCCGCCGGCGATAAGCTGACTATAACACTGCGGCGCGGAAAAGCCGGCGTTTCCGTTGATTCCACTGATCCGGACCCGGAAAATGCAGAGAATAAAATGTAGTAGCATAACTGCAGTAAAGTAATAAACAGTAAGAAATATAAGATATATTTAATATATTAAGGATACGAACATGGCAAAGGCAGCGAATGCAAAACCGGCAGAAGGCACTGAAAAAGCTTCTTCCCTTACCGATGAGGAACGCGCACAGATCAGCGCTTTAAGCTATGAACAGGCACGCGATCAGCTTGTAGAGGTAGTCCAGATCCTCGAAGCGGGCGGGCTCGATCTGGAAAATTCGGTACGTCAGTGGGAGCTGGGCGAAGCCCTGGCTCGACGCGCCCAGGAAGTGCTGGATGATGTCCGTGCCAAACTTGATGCTGCGCAGGCCGATCAGGCAAGCGCAGGGGAAAATGCCGGCACTCAGGGGAATATGGAGTAAAAAGCCGGGAAGGCGCAGGTACCTTCCTTTGCCTGCCTTCCTCTCTCTTCAAACCCTCCTGTTTCAACTCCCCCTCCCCATCACTAGCACTATCAGTACCAGCTCCGGTACCTTCAAACCCTGACAGGAGAAACTCCGCGCCAAAAAGTTTAAGACTCCTGTATGATAGATACGTGCAGGCTCCAGTGCACACGCCGGCCTGCTTAATTGAAAACTGCCCTGGTAGCTCAGGGGATAGAGCACCACTCTCCTAAAGTGGGTGTCGTGCGTTCGAATCGCATCCAGGGCACATGTTCCGCATGTATTGGAAATCCGCATAGGCAAAGGGGCTCATTATGGAAAAACGTAATACCGCTAAGCACCATATAGCCAGCCGCAGCATGGTCATCTGCTGGATACTTATTTTTGCACTGTATGCTTTTACGCTGGCCGACCAGTATTACAATGACACACATAACACTATCAGCAAATCTATAGCTTTCGGAATCATTATTTTCTGGCCGGCAGCACTTATAATTACCGGCCTGGTACTCGGCATTATGTATAAAACTACGTGGCTCTACCCTATCGTGTGTTTCATCATGACATTTATTGCGCTGGTCCCTGCGGCGCTTATTTTTATGGATAGCTGCACCAATGGTGTGCTTCCCGGGAGCAGTACTACATGCTTCCGTCTTGCCGGCAGTTTTGTGCTTGATTTTTCATATTATCCGCTTATAGACTTGCTCAAATATACCGTCGCGTATATCCCTGTCATATTTGTCCCTTATGGGCTTGGAAGGCTGATCCGCCTCATCCGGAAAAGGTCAGGCCGTAAAGGCTGACCAGCCAGGACAGTTTACTGCCAGGATGCGCCTGAATCATAGGTGTAGCTGACAGATAATTTCCCATTTTTCACTGAGAAAGTCCCTTCCAGCCGTCCTGAATCCGAAGTATCGCCATCCTGCCATGATTCATCTTCACTATACCGGTATTTATAATGGATCGAAACATCAATACGCGATGTCCTGAATGTCCCGGCAGATATGTCAAGGGAATCAGAAGAATCAAATGCAGGTTCCTGCGTTACGGTACGTGTGATATCAGTATAGGCCGTTGAGCTGGTGCTGTATGATTCAAAGGATCCGTTTGAGAAATCACACCCCTCTTTGGACAGTGCAGAGGATGCAACACACGCTTTTACCTTCTGCCTGACAAGATCCAGAACAGCCTGCTTAAGCTTCTGCGTAGCAGTCAATTCTAAAATTGCGGTAGCTCCAGCAGTTTCCCCTGACGATACGGTTTCCGATTCCCAATAAGGGGACTTCGGGGCTGAAATCCTGAGCATACCCGGATAGCTCGGCAGGGAATATGATGTCCCGGAACTTCCGCCGGCCTCGTATCCTGCCAGTTTTACTGTTACTCCATTCACCACAATACTGTCGAGGAGTGAAGGGATAGCCAGATCCCTTTTCTCGATCATGGGAGTGGTTATCTTCCACGAATCAAAAATAAGGAAGCGCTTTCCGCTGGGTTCCAGTGTTAAGGTCGAAGACTGCTTTACCCCGTTCACCGTATAGGTAACAGTAACTTTATGCTTCCTGCCGTTCTGCGCAGTGTCTTTAGTTATATCCCCTACAGACACCTGTTGGATACGGTCCTTCGGATCCCTGGCAATAGCATCGGTAAATAAAGCACGGGCCTCATTGCTGACACCGGGGTCAACAAGTTTTGTTGCTTTTGAGTACTGCCCGTTGGCAATGGCATTAACATAATCATTGACCACATTCCGCTCAGAAAAAACAGTATTGAGCAGTATGAAATACGCTATGACCAGCCCGGCAGCCAGCACCCCGAAAACGGTAAGCACTATGACAGTGCTTCTCTTCATATGCCGCTTCGGCGCAGCAGCCATATCCGCGGTCCTGCCTGCGGGCAGTACACCTGTATCCTCTGCCGTCCGAGGGGCGAAAGCCGGAGGTGCGCCGGCACTATATGCAGTATCTATCGGCTGCATAACTGCAGTTTCCTGCCGGGCAGTACCGGCTGTACGGGCTTCGCCAGCCCTGCCGGTATTGACAGCCGTGTTACGCAATGGTGCACCGCATGCAATACAGAATTTGTTATCTGTGCTGTTGCTAGCACCGCAATTCATACAAAACATACTCTAAATCCTTACTTCTTGCGCCAACCTTAAGTTGCCCGTTAAAAACCCCAATTAATAATATCCTGTGCCCCGCCAAGGACTATAGAACTGATAACAGTACCAAGAACAGCCAAAGCGATAAGTGTGATCACGAAAAAGGCACACCACAGCAGGAACCCATCGGCAGCACGCCTGTTCTCCGACTGGCTGACAACAACAGAAGGGACAGCCATGATGAACGAAAGGGTTATCAGAATGATAATCAGCGAAAGGGCACCAACGCCGAACAAGGACAGCAGAAAAGAAACCGTTACGGCAATAGCTGCGGGGAGGAAGCGCTGCACCATTGCATCATGCATCTGCAGAAACGTAGTTGGTTCCCCGAACAGCCTCCGGCCAATGAACGCGAGCAGTACCGCGGTATAGAGTATCAGGGCAAAGATCAGCCACAGCCTGAAGAAAACAGATACTAAAATGCCTGCACCTGCCCCTGAGGGGATGGATATATGCCTGCCAAAAACTGAGAGGGAGGTGTCTACTGCTTTATTCGCAATAATAATTATTTGCAGCGCTGGAAGAAGCGACATAACAGCCATAACAACGAACGCCCACCAGGAATGGGTCGCATACGAACCGCTTGGCCTTTTCAGGGCAGAAACCAGCCATGCAGAGAAAGCTTTGGCCTCATTTGTCTTATCAGGTTTAACTCCGCCAGTCTGAGGGTTTGCAGGGCTATACGGCACTCCATGGGCTATTCCGGGAACCTGCTCAGATCCCGGGGCAGAAACCGGAGCAGGAGCGGACACCGGGGATGGCGTAGAAGCAGGTACTGGTGCAGGATCCGGCGCAGGTGCCGGATCCTGTACAAACGCCGGTGCGGAAGCAGGCTGGCCTGGAGCCTGGCCTCCTCCTATCGGGCCTGCGCCTGCATTGAGCTGCGTGCCGCAATTACGGCAGAACCGGGCATTATCGGGATTTTGCGCAGAACATTGGCTGCAAATTTTCATTTATCTGTCCTTTCGCATATTTTACAAATTTTACCTGATGTGATTATGCACCCTTGCCCCATACTAGTACACGTCACCGCCGAGCCTCATTACCCGGTAAGAGTCCCACTCCCCCTCCGATCCACAACCGCTGGTGGTAAAACACGCAGATACAAAATCCATTGTGGCGGTTTTCCACATTTTTCATTCTTATATCTGCGTGTTTTACCACCAGGGACCGTTATCTCTTCCGAACATATCCAATTTTAGAAGAGCCCTGTTCCCAGACCATACAATAAAATACGGGTGCGGGTACGCAATGAAACGTACTCACACCCGTTCTGTTTTTATTCCCATGAAAGCGGGCTTAATGTAAGGCCGAGTCGTACATTTCCCGCCTTTGATAAAACCTTATCAGTAATATTCCGGGTCGGACTCAGAGAACTTAACAGAAAGCTTCCCATCTTTTACTGAGAACCAGCCCCCTAACCGGCCTGAATCGGATTCATCACTATCCCACCATGGGTCACCTGCATCATACCGGTATTTATAATGGATTGATACGTTAATAGTGGTAGTCATAAATGTTCCATTTTGTATATCAAGGTATTCTGGCCCGACATCAATCATCGGTTCCTGCGTTACTGTGCGCTTAATATCAGTATACGCTTTTGAACTGGAGCTGTATGATTCGAAAGAACCATTCGAAAAATCACATCCTGTTTTAGACAGAGCAGACGATGCAACACATTCTTTCACTTTCTGCTTAGCAAGATCCAGAATATCATCCCTGAGCTTTTCCGTAGCTGTAAGCTTCAAAGTGGCGGAAGTGTTTACTTTTTCCCCTGACGATACGGTTTCCGATTCCCAATAAGGGGACTTCGGGGCTGAAATCCTGAGCATACCCGGGTAGCTCGGCAGTGAATATGATGTCCCGGAGCCTCCGTCCGTGTTATACGCTGCCAGTTTTACTGCCACGCCATTCACAAGGACACTGTCAAGGACTGCAGGAACAGATAAATTCCTTTTCTCAATCATGGGAGTGGTTATCTTCCACGAATCAAAAATGAGGAAACGTTTCCCGGCAGGTTCCAGGGTGAGAGTTGATGACTGCTTTACTCCATTAACAGCATAGGTAACAGTAACTTTATGCTTCCTGCTGCCCTGCGCAGTATCTTTAGTTATATCCCCAACAGACACCTGCTGGATACGGTCCTTCGGATCTTTAGCAACAGCATCAGTGAACAGCGCCCGCGTATTATTACTGACGCCCGGGTCAACAAGTTTCGTTGCCTTCGCATACTGGCCATTGGCAATAGCATTAGCATAATCACTGACCACATTCCGCTCAGAAAAAACCGTGTTCAGCAGTATGAAATACGCTATGACCAGCCCGGCAATTAATACTCCAAATACAGCAAGCAGTATAATGGTGCTTTTCTTCATACGCCGCTTCGGCTTTGTGGCTGTGCCTTCATCAGCACCAACAGCCCGTACATTTACATTTCCTGCTGTCCGAGTGACAAATGCTGGAGGTGTGCTGGCAGTACCAGCAGCATCTACCGTCTGCATAACAGCGGTTTCCTGCTGGGCAGTAGTATTATTGCCAGAATGTCTCACGCTGCCGCCAGCAGCAGGCCCGTCATGCAATGGCGCACCGCATGTAGTGCAGAACTTATCATCCGCACTGTTATCAGCACCGCAATTTGTACAAAACATATTCCTAATCCTTATCTCGTCAATACTTTAGAACCGTTTGAAATCAGTAAAGAAACCGCTGATAATTTCTTTCGCTACACCAGTCATTACAGAACGCATAATAACGGATACAATAGCTATAACAGCAAGCGAAATCACAAAAAATACGCACCATAACAGGAAACTGTCAATAGCCCGTTTATTTTCCGACTGGCTGACAACAACAGAAGGGACTGCAATAACAAATAAAAGGACTACTAGAAGTACGATCAAAGAAAACTTGCCGGCGCCGAGGAGCGAAAGCAAAAAGGCAAACATAAGAGCGATTGTTGCGGGGAAATAGCGTTGTACCATTGCATCATGCATCTGCAGGAACGTAATAGGGTCGCCAAACAGCTTCCGCCCAATAAATGCAAGCAATACTGCAGTGTAGAGCATCACGGCAAAAAGTAACCAGAACTTAAAGAATACGGATGGCGGAATATCCGGTCGTGTAGGTGAGTACCCTACCACTCTGTAGCCTGATGACCTATACGACGAAATATAAGCGTCGAAGGCTTTATTCGTGGTAATAATAAGCTGGAATGCCGGCAAAACTGATGTAACAGCCATCACAAGGAATGACCACCAGACACGGGTCATATAAGGATTACTGGGCCTTTTCAGGGCAGAAACCAGCCACGCAAAGAAATCTTTGGCTTCATTCCCAGCACCAGCCTTTACTGCAGTATCAGCACTGTGGATATTCGCTGTTCCGGGCGAGCCGACAGCAGCTGAGGACGAATAGTTTTGAGGCCGGACTATCATCGGGCTTTCGCCTGCGCTGACCTGAGCACCGCAATTACGGCAGAACTGGGCACCGTCAGGATTCTGTGCAGAACATTGGCTGCAAACTTTCATTTATCTTTCCTTTCCTATCACCCTGAACCCCGCGGAGCCATCCCGTACTTCTATATATGCCGATATGCACCATTGCCGGATCCTGGTTTTCTTTCTCATCCCCCCATACTTTTATGTATTCAACTTGAAAATACCCCCCCCCCAGACAAAATTGAGCATATTTTCAGGATCTGTCTAATAACCCTTAAAATTAGGGGGCTGCAAGATATCCGCACTCCCCCGGTAAGAGTCCCACTCCCTTCAATCCACAACTGCTGGTGGTAAAACACGCAGATACAAAATCCATTATGGCGGTTTCCCACATTTTTCATTCTTGTATCTGCGTATTTTACCACCAGAGACCTAAACGCCTTAAGACCGCGGATACATATCTGTACTCAAATTAGCTGGACTCACCGGTTCTACCCCCCCCAACTCACGGCCTCAATCCTGCCAATTTTTTATACACAGCAAACAAAAAGCCCCGGCGCGCACGCCGGAGCCTTAAACGGATTATATTAAAAATCAGCCTTCACGCCTGGCGCGCAGGTCATCGTACCGAGTCTGTTCAAGCGTGCCAACGTCGACCATCTTCTCTTCGATCATGTTGAGCACAGTATTGCGGTCATCGGGATCCTCTACAAAATCAAGCTTATTGCCGTCGATAATAAGCAGCGGGGATTTGTCGTAAGTAGCCTTCCACTCATCATAGTACCTGATCAGGGAATCATAGTACTTCACCAGCGACGGGTCTGTATCAATCTGTTCATAGTCACGCCCGCGCTTCTTGATGCGATGGAGCATGGTCTCAAGGTTTACGTCAATCATGATCATCAGGTCGGGGGATTTTTTCTTTGCCGCATACGGCAGTTCTTCGAGCATGTTGTTAAGAAGGGACTTATAAATATTCCACTCCTCCTCGGTTGCATGCCCCTGGTCCGTATTCATTTTCATAAAGATAGAATCTTCGTAGATTGAACGGTCGAGGACGTTGTTGTCTTCCTGCATAGCCTGTTTGATCATTGCAAAACGGCGATTCAGGAAGAACACCTGGAGAAGGAAAGTATACGGATTACTGTCCGCCTCCCCGGCTTCGACCATCTTGTTCCCCCTGTAGAAAAGAGGAAGGACAGGGTTGTCTTCTACCGGTTCAAAGAAAGCCTTAGTCCCCAGCTCTTCCGAAAGTATCTTTGTCATAGTACTTTTTCCTGCGGAGATAACTCCTGCGCATGTCAGCAAAATTCTGCCCACCCCTTAATAATCAAAAACCTGTGAAGGCCACTGTATGGCCTTTCCTTACTCGATGACAACATTACCAGTACAGTGAAACCTCATCAAGGGTTTTCAGGCTAAAAATTTTACGGTGCAAACCACTAAATATCGGGTAAATCAATATTTTCTGTACTACAAGTAGTAGATTCTGTAAAACGCCGGAAATGTGATGTACATCATTAAAGAACCGTAAGTATGCTGTTCCACGAAACTCCAGGCAGAAGAGATGCCTGCAGTGCAACCTCTCTCTGCGCATATACGATAAATGACATATATAAATATGGAAGAAAGGGACCAGGGGATGCTATATGGGGGGTGCATTGAATTATTCCTACAGTATGGGCTCCATAAAAGCCGCCGGATCAATACTGCGACATAAGCATTGATATTCCCGTAATGCATGCAATATGCACAGGATAGTAAAGGTAGAAAAAATATTTCATAGGGTACCTGCCGCGCTCGCCGTTGTATAATGCGACAAAAGGCAGGGCCAGGAACGCATATGCTTCCAGCCACCGCATCTGGACGGCAAGAAGGCATATCCCCGCAGCAAGCGCAAGCCACTTCCACAGCCTCCTGTTAGGGACGGCATAAACAAAAACAGGCAGCAGGATGCCCATGAAACCATAATCCACGCTGAACCCGATCCGGTTCAGGAATGGGGCGGGGAATCCAAGCACCCCATCAACCGCAATCATGCCCAGGAACCATGCAGCACTCAGCAGGACGGGCAGCCGCGCAGCGGATCCCGGTACATCCTCAGCAGTATTCCCCTCAAACCCTCTCTGTATGCTTTCCGTGCTTACTCTTATAATACCTTTACTGTCACCTACAGCACTTCTGCCGGAATTATGCCCATATCCTCCCGAACCTTTTGTACTACTGTGGGTTATGCTCCTGCGGATACTGCCCCGCTTACCCCCTCCCACCGAGTCAATAAGGGACTGCAGGCTGCAGATAGTTGCAATCGAAAGGGCAAAAGTAATAAGGATATTCTGATACAGGGTACCCCCTGCTGCATAGTACGCCGCCACTGCGCACACAGCCCCTGTCCCCAGAACTGTCAGGAAATAACGGAGCCTATGCCGGGAATACCGGCATCCCTCAGCAATCAGGTAAGCAAAGACCGGCATAGCAATTCGTCCTATAACACGCAGCGCCGTGGCCTGCGGGAACAGGATAAACCCGATATGGTCGGCCGTCATAGTGATAAGCG
>ERZ773263.74-NODE-74-length-74166-cov-24.686740_pt1 | contig 74166 bp, 62 predicted proteins | sample MGYA00511076_ERZ773263 | MGnify/ENA primary metagenome ERZ773263 (study PRJEB29015, sample SAMEA2738155) | human oral metagenome | biome: human oral; feature: human-associated habitat; material: saliva | place: China | collected 2195 ... | reverse complement strand
TTGACTCGATCTCACTACGTTCTTCAACAGGGTTAAGCCCCTTCAAAGTCTCGTCTCGAAGCCCACATAGCCCCCACACAAACCAGCGAATAAAAAACTGCCCGCATACAGCAAGGAGGCCCCGGCAAAATGCCGAGGCCTCCTTAACTTTTAGCTACTAGCCCTTAACCGCACCGGCGGTCAGACCAGAAACAATGTACTTCTGCAGGTACTGGAACAGCAGCACCACGGGCACAGCCGCGATTACCGCACCAGCAGCGAAGATACCCCACGGGGCGTTACGTGCGTCCGAAGCCCAGGCGTACATACCCACAGCCAGCGTGTACTGGTCTTGAGTCTGTAGCACTACGCGGGCAATCACGAAGTCGCCGAAGGAGGAGATGAAGCTCAGCAGCCCCACCACGGCCAGTACCGGCAGCACCAGCGGCATGATGATGGTCCAGAAGGTCTGGGCGTGCGAGGCGCCGTCGATCTCCGCAGCCTCATCGAGCTCACGCGGAATGGAGTTGAAGAAACCGTAGAGCAGGAAGGTGTTGCTACCCAGCGCACCACCCAGGTACACGCAGATCAGACCTAGCTTCGAGTTCAGACCCAGAGCCGGGAATACATCCTGCAGGCCCAGCAGCAACAGGAACAGTGCCACGAAGGCCAGCATCTGCGGGAACATCTGGATCAGCAGCAGGCCGGTCAGAGTGCCACGACGGCCACGGAAACGGAAACGGCTAAAGGCGTAGGCCGCAGCCGCACCCATCAGCACGGTACCCACAGCGGTCACAGAAGACACGATCAGCGAGTTGAGGATCCAGGACCAGAACACGGAGTACTTACCCGCGCCCAGGGCGGTGAAGTTTTCGAACATGGTGGAGAACTGGAAGTTCTTGAACAGTCCACCGGTCAAAGTGGCGCGCGGCGTTAGAGCCACCGAAACCACGTAGATAAGTGGCACTAGGCAGTAGATAACTGCCAGCACGCCCACAATGTGGCGCCAGCCTACTTCTTGCCACCAGCGCTTGCCGGTGATGGCAGTGTGCAGCTTGGGCTGATTTTTCTTGGTCTTAGCCATCACAGTTCCTCCAGTGCCTTAGTACGGCGGAAGCCGAGCCAGGCGATTACGCCCACCACCACGAAGATGAAGATAGACATGGCTGATGCCAGGCCGTAGTTGGGCGAGCCACCGGCGAAGGCAATCTTGTAAACCATGGAGATAAGCACGTCGGTTTCACCAACGGGAACCGAAATGTTCTTGTAGTTGGGGCCACCACCCGTGAGCATGTAGATCAACGAGAAGTTGTTGAAGTTGAATGCGAAGGAGGCAATCAGCAGCGGCACAGTGGACTGTAGTACCAGTGGCAGCTTAACTGACCAGAAGGTACGCAGACCGGTAGCACCGTCCATCTTGGCAGCCTCTTCCACATCACTGGGCAGGGACTGCAGGGCACCCAAGCACACCAGGAACATGTACGGGAAACCGAGCCACAGGTTCACGCCCAGGATCGAGAGCTTGGCCAGCCAGCCGTCTTCGAGCCACGGAATGTGGGCACCGCCGAAGAAGAACTGGTTGATGAAACCGAAGTCCTTGTTGAGCATACCGTGCCATACCAACGTGGACAGGAAGGCCGGGAAGGCGTAGGGCAGGATCAGCAGCGACTGGTAGATCTTGCGGCCCTTTACGCGCTTGTCATGGAAGACCATGGCCAGGAACAGACCCAGCGCAAAGGTGGACAGCACCGACACCAGGGAGAACACGAAGGACCAGATCAGTGCCTTAACGAAAGGCCCTGCCAGCTCCGAGCCGGTGAACATTTCGGTGTAGTTCTTGGTACCTACGAATACGCGCCAACCGGGCTTGAGCTCAACGCCCCTAGCGTCTTTGAAGACACCGGTCTTGTTGTCAGCCTGGTAGACCGCACCGGTGTGGGTGTTGGTCAGCTTGTCAGTCTTAGCGTCGTAGCTGTAGATGGACTTGGCCAGGTAACCGTGGGTGCCGTCGGTGGTCTTGTAGTGACCGTCGGCAGCCTTATCGCTAACCGGAACCTGTAGCTTAGCTACCTCGTCCTGACGGGCTACGATCTGGTCGAAGGTTAGGATCTTGTGGCCATTAACCGAGGTAATGGCGGTGGCGGTGGACTGACCGTCAACGTCCTTTAGCTTGGTCTTGGCGTCACCGATCATAAGCTTGCCGGTTTTTGCGTCACGGACTACCAGCTGTAGTTTGTCACCGTTTTCGACGACGGCGGTGGGCACGGTGGGTGCACCCTCGGCTCGCTGCTCACCGGCAGCCAGGATCGAGTTGACGGCGTCGTCCTTGGTGGAGTTGTGGCCCTGACCGTAGTTGGTCAGCGACACGTAACCGGTGTAGCCCATTACGAACACCTGGTAGACCAGCAGGAATACCATGCCAGGAACCAGGTACTTGGCGGGCAGCATCCGCTTGGAGAAGTAAACCCAGTTGATGATGATTAGGCCGATCACCATGGTGACGGCGATGGCGGTAGAGCCAGCAGTCCAGGCAGCGAATAGGCCATAGACGCCTAGGGCGTCGATGAGCATCATCAAAACTAGTTTGGCAATGAAGCCAGGGCGCATAACGTCGCGCGCATGTGAAGGCGAATAGCTCGCCTGCTTCTTAGTGTCAGCCATTATCCGCACTCACTTCTTGAACTTGGACTCGATGTTTTTAATCATGGCATTCCATGCAGCCTGGGGAGCCTGGCTACCGTTGGCGATATCGACCTCGGTGGTGCCCCAGTAGTCCCATACGTAACCCATTTCCGGAATTGCCGGCATGGGCACGCCTTCACCGGCCACCTGAGCGAAGGCCTTAATGTCGGGGTCGGTAACTTCCTGGGCTACTTCCTTCATAGCCGGTACGCGACCACCAAGCTTCTGCAGCTTGGCCTGAGCCGCCTTGGTCTGCAAGAACTCGAAGAACTTAGCTACCAGCACCGGGTTCTTAGTCTTGGAGGACTGGTAGAACATCTGTACACCAACGAAGGGCCGAGCCGGCTGCCCACCAGCGGAAGGAATGGGCAGGATGCTGATGTCCATGTTGGCCTTGCGGAAGTCGGTGACGTTCCAGGGACCGGTCACAATGTAGGGTGACTGGCCGTTGAGGAAGGCTTCCTTGGCGATGTCAGAGGTGATGGAGGGGTTGAAGATACCAGCCTTACCCTGGGTACGCAGCCAGTTAGCGTAATTCTGGCCGTTTTGGCCACCTAGTGCCAGCTGGTTGGTGTAGGAGCCATCCTTACCCTGTTTGAATACGGGAGCACCAAACGAGGTCTGGAAGGCGTAGAAGTGGTAGGGGTCGCCCTTGTCACCCATCTGCACGATGAAGGGGTACTTAACACCGGCGCTCTTACCGGCGCTAATCATTTCATCGAAGGTCTTGGGGGTGGTGGTGGTGAGCTTGTTGTTACGCACCAATGCCACAGACTCTACTGAGTAGGGCACGCCGTAGGTCTGACCGTCATAGGTTACGCCCGCAATGGCAGCCTCGGAGAACTTGTCCTTGTTCTCACCTAGGTCCACGGGTGCAACTACACCGTTAGAAACTAGGGAACCTAGCTTGTCGTGAGCCATTACGGTGACGTCAGGGCCTTTGCCAGTGGGAACCTGAGTAATGAATTCCTGGTCCATGTTCGACTCGGACTTTTGGACCACATTGACCTTGATGCCGCTGGAGGCAGTGAAGTCTTTTGCCAGTTCCTGAATCTGGGTATATCGCGTATCGTCAGCCCAGACAGTAAGTACAGCTGTACTTGCGTCAGACTGGTTTTTAGTAGCGCCAGTTGAGCCACCACAGGCAGCCAGCGAGGCTGTCATGATCATGGCCACAAGCGCCGCTATGCCACGTCGCATGTCAACTCCTGTTGTTGCGTGTCGCCCTACTCCCGTTAGCGGCCGACCTAAACCCCACTGTAAACGTCCTGAAACGTTTCTGCAACAGTTTTCTTTAAAGATTTTTAATTGCTATATTGGTTAGGTAAGTTTCCCCTGAAATAGCCCCGCATTTAGAGAGGGTCTTCAATGTCGAAGCAACGCACTCGCATGACAGACATTGCCGCACGTGCGCAGGTTTCCACTGCAACCGTTTCGCGTGTCTTCAATGGGGTGGGCCAAGTTTCCGAAGCAACTAGGGCTAAAGTACTTACCGCTATTGATGAGTTGGGCTACGAACGCCCTGTACTAGAGCTTACCAGCAGATTACCTAATGTGGGCGTAATTTTACCTGAGCTGACCAACCCAATTTTTGCGGCCTTCGCCCATAACCTACAAAACGTCATTGCCGCGTCTGGCGGGGTGGCCATGCTACGTTCACAAACTCCCGGCGCTACCTCAGAACTAGACCATCTTGAGTCACTTATTGCTCATGATGTTGACGGCATTATTTTTGTCTCCGGCCGTCACGCTGATTATTTAGGCGATCTTAACCGCTATCAGGATTTAACGGATCGCCGTATTCCGTTCGTTACTATTAATGGTGCCCGCCCAGAGATTGCCGCCCCAGACTTTTCTACTGGCGACGCCGCCGGGATCCGCGCTGCGATAGGTCACCTGGCCCAGCTTGGGCACAGCAATATTGCTCTGCTGACCGGCCGTTCCCATGTGGTTCCCTCAGCCCGGAAGTTAGCTGCCTTCCGTGAGGTTATGGACGAGCTATTTGACGTAGAAAACCCGTTAACGGCAGAGACTTTCTACACCTATGAGGCTGCGGCGGCGGCTACTGGCCCGCTTATTCGCGCCGGTGCCACGGCAGTAGTGTGCGGTTCTGACGTGCAGGCGCTGGGGGTAATTCGGGCTTTGCGCGACGCCGGATTAAGCGTTCCCGACGACGTCTCAGTAGTGGGTTATGACGACACCTTCCTTATGAGCCACGTGGATCCGGCCCTAACTACTGTGCGTCAACCGGTTAACGCCATTACTAACGCGGCCGTGCAAACCCTGTTTGACGCTATAGGTTCAGCCCGCACGCTTGTCCATGAGGATTACGTTTACAACCCTGACCTGGTGGTACGCTCCTCTACCGCGCCAATGCGACCGCGTTCCTAAACGCAGACGTTCCTAACCACGCTAAAGGGGGCCAACTAAAAGTTGACCCCCTTGTACTCTAAGCCCCCACCAGCTTAGGCGCCGCACCAGCTTAAACCCCGTGGGCCTGACTGTTTTGCGCGCGGGCGGCGTTGTAGCGCCCTAGGGTTTCTAGCGCCGCGCACACTATCCCTGCTGCGCACACGAGCACCAGCCAAGAGTTTGCGGTTAGCGCTGCCAGGTCAAAAAAGCCGCGTAGCGGCGCCAACAGCACCACAGCTAAAGCAGCGGCGCTCATTATGACCACTAGCGCGGCCCGCCACCACACCCAAGGCCGCGCCGTCAAAGACAACAGCCACAGTCCCCCGGCCACAAGCACCAGGGTGCATACCGAACTGATTTGGTTACGGTTGGACCCCATCAAAATCAGGGTTAGCCGCGCACACAGCACCCCAACCACCACAATCACGCCAGCGGGCACAGACAATCGCAGCACGCGAGCCAAGAAACCAGCGCGGTAACGCTGATTAGTGGGCGCCAGGGCCAGCACAAAGGCTGGAATACCAATGGTTAGTGAAGAAACAATGGTCAGCTGACGCGGCAGGAAGGGATAAACAAACCCAGTTATAGCCACTACTGCTGCCAGCAGCGCCGCCCAGGTGGTTTTGGTTAGGAACAGTGAGGCTACGCGTTCCATATTGGCAATTACGCGCCTACCTTCAGCCACCACTGAGGGCAGGGCATCAAATTGGGAGTTAAGTAGCACCAGGCGCGAAACTGCTTTAGTAGCTGGGGCCGCATTCCCCATAGCAATACCCAGGTCAGCATCTTTAAGTGCCAAAGCATCGTTGACGCCGTCGCCGGTCATGGCCACGGTGTGACCGCGAGATTTAAGGGCGTTAACGAAGGCACGTTTTTGTTCCGGGGTTACGCGCCCAAACACTGTGTGTTTTTCGAGCACGTCAGCTAAAGCCTGGGTGTCTTCAATGGCGGGCAGGGTGCGGGCATCAACCCCAACCGGTTCGCCACCGTCGGGGTTACGTAAACCCAGGTGCGCGGCAATAGCGGCCACAGTAACCGGGTTGTCACCGCTAATTACTCGTACTGCCACGCCTTGGCGCTTGAAATAATCCAGGGTTTGGGCGGCGTCGGGACGCACCTGCTCAGCTAGCACCACCAGCAGGGCGGCGGTTAGATCTTTTGGTAGCGTGGGGTTTTCACTTTGATCTAGCTCCTGGTTTGAGTGGGCTAGCACCAGCACACGTTTACCCGTGCCCGCCAGAGCTTTGACTCGCTCTAGTGCGGCGTTGTCAGTGCTGCCTAAGCCAGTGCCGTCAGAGTCCGCATTGTCCGCCTGCGTGCTGCCTGAGCCAGTGCTACCAGCCAGTACGATTTCGGGGGCTCCCAAAACATAGGCGCCAGCTTGGGTTTGCAATGCCGACCATTTACGGGCGGAGTTAAAAGCAATAGCGTAGCGGGCCTGGGCTGGTTCAAGGCCAGTTAGTCCAGCGGCGATAGCGCTGCCGGTAGCGTTGGCCTCGCTGCCGCCCACCAGATAGGCCAAGGCGGCCCGAGCGGCGTCGTCGGCACTGGCCGGGACGACGGCGCCAGAGCCAGTCCCAGCGCTACCCCCAGCGGCGGCGTCGGCACTAACCTTGCCAGCAGCGAGACTGCCACCATCACCATCAGCGCAAGCAGAACCCAAGCAGCTTTCAATATGGTCAAGCTCCACCGCGCCGCTAGTGAGCGTACCGGTCTTATCCAGGCACAGCATGTCCACGCGCGCCAGCACCTCAACCGCCGGCAATTCTTGCACCAGCACCTTACGTCGGGCCAAAGTCATGGCTGCTGCCGCGAAGTTAACCGAAGTTAGCAGCACCAGTCCCTGAGGCACCATACCCACCACTCCGGCCACGGCCAACACCACCGCAGCCTTCCACTGGCCACTGTCAAGTGAGCCGCTAATACCGCCCGCAACCCGCAGCTGCGACCACAGCAGCAGCAGCGTCATGGGCACAATAACCCAAGAAATCCAGGTCAGCACCCGGTTAGTGCCCTCTTGTAGCTCGCTGGTGACCACTGAATATTTACGGGCCTCCATAGCCAAACGGTTAGCGTAGGAGTGCTCCCCCACCGCTGTGACGCGGATACGGGCGCTACCGCCAATCACCGTGGTACCGCTTAGAACCTGATCATTTTCGTGCTTACGCACCGCCACTGACTCGCCGGTAAGAATCGACTCATCAATTTCGCAGCCATTAGAGCTAAGCACTTGGCCATCTGCGGGCACTTGATCGCCGCTACGCAGCTCCAGCAACTCCCCCAGTACTACCTGGGAAACCTCAATGTCTTTAGCTTCCCCATCGCGAATAACATGCGCCGTAGGGGCCGCTAACACCGCCAAATTATCCAGAGCGCGTTTAGCTCGCAGCTCCGCAATAGTGCCGGTAAGCGTATTTAGTAGCAACACAAAACCGAATACGGCATCCTGCCAAGAGCCCACCGCCAGCACCACCACCACGGCGCTAGCCAAGATTGCGTTAAAAATCGTAAATACGTTCGCCCGCAAAATCGCGACTATAGAGCGCGAAGAAGAGTTATCAAACTCGTTAGTTTCGTCTGCGGCGCGCGCGTGGGCCACTTGTTTAAAACTAAGCCCTTGAGCTAAATAAAGCTCGTCTACTGCAGGCGGCGTATAGGAAGCGTGACCCACTCGCGCACTCATATTTTCCTCTCTGTCAGCTTCAGCTGGCTTCTAGCCTCAGCCAGTTAGCTTTTAGTCTCGGCCAGTTAGCACCCTCAGCCAGCCAGCACCCTCAGCCAGCCAGCACCCTCAACCAGTTAGCTTCAGTCAGCTTCAGGAATGTGACGGCGGGCAGACTCGGCGCTAACCGCCTGGCTTAGCGGTCCCTGCTTGCGCTGCATAGCGCGCGTGGCCAGCAGCGACGCCACCGCCGTAACCACCAGCGTCACCACAATCACTGCCAGAGAAAGCAGGTTCGAAGGCTCGGGCACAATCGCAATGGGCTTGCCGGAGTTAAGGAAAGACAGGTCGTTTTCGTGCAGGGCGTGGTTGATCAGCTTGAAACCAATGAAGCTCAAAATCACGGCCAAGCCGTAAGACAGGTAAATCAAGCGCTCCAGCAGCCCGTCAATCAAGAAGAACAGCTGGCGCAAGCCCAGCAGCGAGAAAGCGTTAGCGGCCATCACCAGGTAGGGCTCCTGGGTTAAACCGAAAATCGCGGGGATAGAGTCAAAAGCGAACATCAAGTCTGCGCTACCCAAAGCGATAATCACCAGCAGCAGCGGGGTGATCATCAGCCGGCCACCGTGGCTAATAACCAGGCGGTTACCTACAAAACCCTCAGTGGTGGGCACCAGCTTACGCACCCAAGCGGTGAAGGTGTTTTCGTGGTACTCCTCATCCTCTTCTTCATCTTTTTTACTGATGGCTTCGCGCACCTGGTTGATAGCGGTGTAAATCAAGAACGCGCCAAACAGGTAGAAAACCCAGCTGAACTGGGAGATCAGCACCGCACCCAAGGCAATAAAGGCAAAGCGCAGCACCAGGGCAATGATGATGCCGTACATCAGGGCTTTTTGCTGGTATTCACGCGGCACCCTGAAGGCACCCAAAATAATGATAAAAACGAACAGGTTATCTACGCTCAAAGACCACTCGGTGAGCCAGCCGGCATAGAACTGGCCAGCATATTGGCCCCCGTAGATGGCCCACACCAGCACCCCAAACAGCACTGCCAGGCTGATATAGCCAATAGACCAGGTGGTGGCTTCTTTCATGGTGGGGGCGTGCGGCTTGCGCACATGGCCCACAATGTCCACCGTAATCAGCGCAACGATGATGGTGATTAGGCCAATCCAGCCAAGCAAATGGACGTGCACTTAGGTGCTCCTCCGGTACGTGTCGCAGGTATCGAAGGTCTCCTCCCGCCCGCTTAGCTGGGCCCGCGACGCCGGGTTTGCCTGCTGCAAACCGTGATGACGACGTCGTTGTTAGTGGAAGTACTCCCCTTATGGTCACTGTTAACTATACCGCGAGCGCCGGTGGGTTTTGGTGGTGGGTTTATGTGGGGTTTGTTTGTGGTTTTGGTTACTTTTGTGGGTTTTGGTTTGTGGTGGGGTGTGTTTGGGGGTGGGTTTAGCTGACTTGGTTTATGGTGCGGAGTTCTTTTTTGAGGTCTTTTAGTTCGTCGCGTAGGCGGGCGGCGAGTTCGAATTGGAGGTTGGTGGCGGCGGTGTGCATTTGTTGGGTGAGTTCTTCGATGAGGTTGGTTAGGTCTGTGGTGGTTGCGTTGGGTTTGGGGGTGGTTTGGGGGGTGTCGCGGTGGGTTTTGGTGTTTTTGGGTTGGGTGGTTTTGTGGTTGTTGCGGTAGCCGGTGGCGAGGAGGTCTTGGGTGTCGATGTCTTCGCGGGCGAGCATGTCGGTGACGTCGGCGATTTTTTTGCGTAGGGGTTGGGGGTTGATGCCGTGTTTTTTGTTGTAGGCGATTTGTTTGGTGCGGCGGCGTTGGGTTTCTTCGATGGCTTGTTGCATGGCGGGGGTGATTTTGTCGGCGTACATGTGTACTTCGCCGCTGACGTTGCGGGCGGCGCGGCCGATGGTTTGGATGAGTGAGGTGGTTGAGCGTAGGAAGCCTTCTTTGTCGGCGTCGAGGATGGCGACTAGGGAGACTTCGGGTAGGTCTAGGCCTTCGCGTAGGAGGTTGATTCCTACTAGTACGTCGTAGGTGCCTTGGCGTAGTTCTCGTAGGAGTTCTACGCGGCGTAGGGTGTCTACGTCTGAGTGTAGGTATTCGACGCGGATGCCTCGGTTGGCCATGTAGGTGGTTAGGTCTTCGGCCATGCGTTTGGTGAGGGTGGTGATGAGGATTCTTTCGTTTTTGTTTATGCGTTGGCGGACTTGGTTGAGGATGTCGTCGATTTGGCCTTGGGTGGGTTTGACGATGATTTTGGGGTCGACTAGTCCGGTGGGGCGGATGATTTGTTCTACGGGGGTGTCTGAGCGTTGTTGTTCGTATTTGCCGGGGGTGGCGGATAGGTAGAGGGTTTGGCCGATGCGTTGTTCGAATTCGTTGAATTTGAGGGGGCGGTTGTCGGCGGCGGAGGGTAGGCGGAAGCCGTGGTCGATGAGGATGCGTTTGCGTGAGGCGTCGCCTTCGTACATGGCGCCGATTTGGGGGATGGTGACGTGGGATTCGTCGATGACTAGTAGGAAGTCGTCTGGGAAGTAGTCGAGGAGGGTGTGGGGTGGTTGGCCGGGTTGGCGGCCGTCGATGTGCATGGAGTAGTTTTCGATGCCTGAGCAGATGCCTACTTGTTGGAGCATTTCGAGGTCGTAGGTGGTGCGCATTTTGAGGCGTTGGGCTTCGAGGAGTTTGTTTTGTTTTTGGAGTTCTTTGAGGCGTTGGGTGAGTTCGGTTTCGATGCCTTGGATGGCTTGTTTCATGCGTTGTTCGCCGGCTACGTAGTGGGAGGCGGGGAAGATGTAGACGTTGTTGGTTTGGTTGATTACGTTGCCGGTGATGGGGTGGAGGGTGGCTAGGTTTTCGATTTCGTCGCCGAACATTTCGATGCGGATGGCGAGTTCTTCGTACATGGGGATGATTTCGATGGTGTCGCCGCGTACTCTGAATGTGCCTCGGGTGAAGTCGATGTCGTTGCGGGTGTATTGCATGGCGACGAATTTGTGTAGGAGGGTGTCGCGGTCGATTTCTTGGCCTACTTGTAGGGGTACCATGCGGGCTACGTATTCTTCGGGGGTGCCTAGGCCGTAGATGCAGGAGACTGAGGCGACGACGACGGTGTCGCGGCGGGTTAGTAGGGAGTTGGTGGCGCTGTGGCGTAGGCGTTCTACTTCGTCGTTGATGGAGGAGTCTTTTTCGATGAAGGTGTCGGTTTGGGGGATGTAGGCTTCGGGTTGGTAGTAGTCGTAGTAGGAGACGAAGTATTCGACGGCGTTGTTGGGTAGGAGCTGGCGGAATTCTGCTGCCATTTGGGCGGCGAGGGTTTTGTTGGGTTCGAGGATGAGGGTGGGGCGTTGGATTTGTTCGATTAGCCAGGCGGTGGTGGCTGATTTGCCGGTGCCGGTGGCGCCTAGGAGGATGATGTCTTTTTCGCCTGCGTTTAGGCGTTTGGTGATTTCGGCGATGGCTTGGGGTTGGTCGCCGCTGGGTTGGTAGGGGCTGATTACTTTGAAGGGGTTTTGGGCGCGGCGCAGGTCTGGCATGGCCCTATTTTATGGGGGGTTTGGGTGGGGGTGGTGGTTTTATTCTGGGCGCGCAGCCCTGTGGCTTGGTTTGGGGTTTGGGGTTGTGGTGGTTTGGGTTAGGGCGTTGATGGCTTGCCAGACTTTTTTGGTTTGGGTTTGTAGCTCAGCGGGGGTGGTGTTGTTGGTGATGATCCAGTGGTGGGGTGCTTGGGCGGCGACGCGGCGGCGTTGGGTGTCGCTGGCTTGGTTGGCGATGCGGGCTTTGGCTTGGGTGGGGTTTAGGCCGCGTTTGTTTAGGCGTTGTAGGCGGGTGTTTAGTTCGGTTTCTACTACGACGACGCCGTCGTAGGGCGGTAGGTTGCCCTCTAGGGCTTGTTCGGCTAGTAGGGGCACGTCGTAGATGGCGATGGGGGTTTTAGCTTGGGTTAGCTGGCTCCAGGCTTGGGCGGCGATTAGGGGGTGGGTGATGTTTTCTAGGTCGGTGCGGGCGGTGGGGTTGGTGAAGACGATTTTAGCTAGGGCGCCCCGGTTTAGTTGGCCGCTATCATCAATAATGTTGGCCCCGAAACGCTTAGCTACCTGGGTTAAGGCTTTGCTGCCTGGGGCTAGTAGGTTATGGGCGATTTGGTCGGCGTCGACGACGGTGGCCCCCCAGGTGGCGAAGAGTTTAGCGACGCTAGTTTTTCCGCTACCGATCCCCCCGGTGAGGCCGACAATGAAAACCATTAGTTTTCTTCCACCCAGGCGGCCAGTGTGGCAGCTAGTTTAGGTACGTCCACGTCGGTGGGTACATGTAAAAACCCGGCTTTAGCCCCATAGGTTTTAGTGGCTTGGATGGCGCTGTAAAGCGTGGTGTTACAAACATAGGTGCCCGCATGCCAGGAGATAGCGGCGTCAAAGCCAGCGTTTTTTAGCTTGCCTAGCAGGGCGGCGGTGTTGATGGTGGCAAACAGGCCGTCGGCGTCGGCGGGGTCTACCGCAGAGCGGGTGGGGCTAAAACCACTGTTGTCTTGGCCTTCTTGCTCGTTAACGGCGATGCGTTCAACATGCAGCTGCCTGGCGGCAGCGTAAAGCCCGCAAGATAAAACAATCTGGGGGCGTTTAGCTTCAATTAGGGCCTGGATACGTCCGCGAGCGCCGGTGAAGGTTACTGGTAGTAGCTGTGCTTCTAGGCCCCTGCCAGAGTATTTGGTTTGTAGGAGCTCTACTAGGGCCTGGGTGGGGTTTACCGGGTTGGGGCCAAAGGGTTCAAATCCGGTGATAAGCGCGCGCGTCATGGTTTCACCCTAGCACCGCTTAGTTAACTAGCTGTAGTGGTTAGACTGGTTGTGGTTTCACCTGGCTATAAGTGCTTACCCTTTTGATCTAGATGCTCCCCCCGGGTGTGGTTTAGCTGTTTTGGGTTAGTTGGGTGACGAAGTTTTTGATTAGCGTCTGTACTTGCCTCCAGGTTTTAGTGTTTGGGGCGCTAAGCAGGCCGTGTACTGTGCCGGGGGGCATGTGTAGTTCTACCTGGGCGCCGCCGTCGACTAGTTCAAAAGCCCAGGTTTGGCCTTCGTCGCGTAGCGGGTCGGCGGGGTTGATAAACACGATCACTGGCGGCATTTTTTTAGCTAGTGCCCGCGCGCAGGGGTAAGGGGTGAAGCTTGGGGTGCCTGGGGCGTAGTGGCGCCAGGCGTGGGTGGCGGCGGTTTTAGTCCATACTGGCCCGCGCGAGTATTGGTTGTAGGAGGCGGTTTTTAGGCGTGGGTCTAGGCAGGGCTCTAAAGCGATAAAGCCACTTACCCCAAGCGGTTTTTGGTTTTGGATGAGCCGGGCTAGTGTTTGGTAGCCAAGGCCAGCCCCGGCTGAGTCGCCGTAAATAAACACGGGCACACCGTAGGTGGCGGCGCGTTCTAGAACTGCCTCGCATTGGGTGGCGGCGTGGGGGTATTTAGCTTCTGGTGCCAGGGTGTAGTTGGGGCTTAGTACCACGGCGTCAAGTAGATCGGCTAGCTCTAAGTTACGGGCGTCGTCGAACCTGGCCCGGCCGCAAACGTAGCCGCCCCCATGTAGCGACACCACCACGCAGCGCGGCTTGCGTCCTTTACGTGACAAGATGCGCAGCTCAATTGTTTCGCCGCTATTTTTATCCCCTTGTGTTTCATCCCCTACCGGCAGCTGGGTTACCTCAACTAGGTGGCCTGCCTCTAGTGGGGCCTGGGCGCCTAGTAGTTTGTCGCCGCGTTCACGTAGCGCTTGTACCTGCCAGGTGGTTTGGGGTGGGATACCTTCCACCAGGGACGCTATTTCGGGGGCAATATAGGCGCTCGCGGATACTTCAGGCAGCGTGGCAAGGAAGCCGTTAACCGCCTGCTGGAATTTTTCGCTTTTATCGCGCCGCACGCAGTGGGTGGCGCCGCTGATCAAGGCCGTGTGCAGGTGGGGGTTAGCGTATGTGGCCAGCTTCTCTAGGCCCGCTTGGCCGAGCAAAACGTCGGGGCCGTCACCGGTTAACACCAAGGTGGGTACTTGTAGCTCTTTGATTATTTCGCGCCCAGCCAGGCCCACCACCCCGGTGGCGATGAAGTCGCGGTCCACCTGGGTTTTGGCCTGCGCCCAGGGCCCGTATTCGCTTAGCGGCCAGTTGCGATAAGCCTGCTTGGCTAGCAGTAGGTTAGCGATGGCGCCGCTTTGGTCGCGGCTGATGTGTTCAAGTCCGCCCACAGACTCCCCCGCATTATTTTTGTAGGTTGCCTCCTGGGTGGGGGTGAGCAGGGCGGGGTCTTCTAGCACCACTGCCCGCACCAGCTGGGGGTGGTCTCTGGCTACGCCGGCCGCTATTGCCCCACCCATAGAATGCCCAAAAAGCACCACCTTGCCGCCAATACTTTGGCTTGCCTCGACTCGAACCGTCTCAGCGGCGGCTTGCAGAGCGCTTTGGAAAGGGGCCTGTAACTGTTGGGGGCTAAAACGCGGCGAGAGGCCGTGACCCAAACTGTCTACCAACACTACCCGCCACTGCTCACCCCAGCCCGCACCAATATCGGCTAGTGAGGCGCCGTTGTCACTAACCCCGTGGAAAGCCACGATAGTGCCTTTAGGGTTAGCGGCCCGGTCAACGATAGTACGGGACAAAACCTTGGGGTAGTCGCCGTCGCCTAGCTGCGGGTCCTGAACCTTTAGACTTGGGTCCTGAACCTTTAAACGCGGCTCGCCGGGGGTATTAGGCATATCAGGCTCCATTGCAAACACCTACAAACACTTACAGACACCTACAGACACCTACAAAATCATCTCTTCCCTATAATTATTACATGGGGTTTTATAGGCAACGGACGAAATGTCAGTATCTGTAAGGACACACCACTCTAGGCGGCCAGCAACTTACCCCACCGGGTGAAACAGCCATCTGTAGGGCCGCAATAGGTAGTTCCCCTACCAGATCCTTTACCAGGCCCTCTACCTGGGGTCACTTTTTAAGCCGCGCGGCCGGGTACGGCAAACCTAGCCCGCACCCACCAGGCGACCAGTCAAGGCCAGCAACGCCCCCGGCTCATCTGCCAGCTGTCTCTCCCCTGCCCTGGCTCCAGGGGATAAACTTTCCCAGCCTTTGCTGCCATAGCAGTCAAGTAGTCCTTGCGTGCCAGCCTTAAACTACGACGACGGCGCTCGCCCTTGGCTGGGACGTTAGCTTTCGTGGGCTAGAGAAACTACCTGTTTTTCTAGATCAAAATAGACAACCAATAGCTCATCACTTAGCTCAGGGTTGAAGCTTAGATCAAGTACGAAAGCTTGCTGGCCTGTTTCTTCATCAAGCAAACTGCCAAAACGCACGATTTTCAAGAAATCTACCATTTGCGCAAATGACATTGCCCCCGGGTCACATGAGGGGAACAGTTCTGCTAGAGTATCTGGCTCTAGCTCGCCTAGGTGGTACTCCATGAAATATGCGACAGTCCCATAGTGACTAGCATCCTTACTTGACAGCGTCTGTTTCAAAAACTCCTTGGCAGTTGCAAGCAACCCATCTGCATCATCCAGGGATGAGGCCACTAAAGCCATTGCCGCGTCATTAGAGGTTAGCTCTTCATCAACATCCAAATAGAAGGAAGTGCCAGCTTCTTGCGGGGAAAGAAAAATCTCTTCCCCTGCCTCATATTCAATATCAGGATATTTCGCGCTCTTTAAAAACATTAGATCCTCCATGCCAAGCAGGGCTTCTTTGGCCTCGCACTCGAAGCACTTTACACTCTAACATAGCCAACTAGTATTTTTAAGGCAAATGCTCCCTACAGTAATTAGCGCAAACTCTATTGTGGCACACCATAGATCTCCTCAACCTGCCAGCCACTACCGTTATAAGACAAACTAACTAATCATGCATTTCATCAACCCAGCCACCATCAGCATGTAATTTCTGTATAGCTGCCGGAGTTGTGGCACAAGATTTATGAGTCCCTTTACACAGAGTCTTATATTCTTCAACTTTTCCCGTAGAAAATGCGTAATTATATAAGTCAACCGCATACTTAGCCGTGGCCACAGTGCCTTCATCAGTGTTTTGCGTGATTTCGTCAGGCCTGATTGGGGCTTGCATTTTCAAAGCCTCACTACGTTTCTTCGCCTCCTGTGGCGTAGGTATCCATTTCACCGAAACAGAAGGCGCCGGCGTCAGTGTTGGTGAAACCGTATTGCTAACCCCTGAGCGGCTTGCACTTGCGCTGGCCGCGTCTCCACTAGGCAAAGCCTGCCCAGCCTGGGCATCTTTACCAGCACAAAAAACCATGATGCATAAGCCAGCACTGATGCAACTTACTAAAACAACAACTACCCATGCCTGTAGCCAACCAATTTTTAATCTCTTCACTGAGCTCACCCCTATTTTCAGAGTTAAACTGCTACCTAGGTTTATCTACAGGCGGCTCAATCGTGGGCGAAGGCTCATAGTCGGGCACCACCCCATACGAATCTGGCAAATATAAATCGAAATATGTACTAAATTCATGCGTAGTAATCGTGCCACGTACAGTTTGCCAAGCTCCACCAGCTAAACGCCAACGAGCAACCCATACCACAGTTAACTGGACCCGGAAATTATTACCAGTATCCTTGAATTGATGAACGATTCCACCTGCTGGAGGTGGAGACCCAGGATAGTCAGTTTCTTGGATTACCCCATCACCAAAGTCCCAGATGTATTTAACTGGACTGGCTTCAATTTCTACCTGACGGCCTAACAGGCTAGAAGTAATGGACTGTTTATTCCCGCTAGTCCAAACCGTAATATCGTGATCAATTACTAATGTTCGTCCAGCTGGATAACGTTCAACACCGCTGCCTTTTACGAATAATTTCGCAACTTGCTCACGTGTAACCACAAACGGTTTAGCCTGCACAGGTGCGCCTTCACTTTGAGGTTGACCAGGCACTACCTCACAACTGTCGTAGCGTGAGGGATCTAAATCGCTACCCTCAAAAACAACCCCTTCTGCTGCGCCACTTCCATAGCACCGCAACACAGGCTTAGCCACGCCTTCTTGCGCTTGTTCTGGCAGTTCTGAGCTTCCAGTAGCCCCAACAAAGCCGGGACCTGATTCTTGTTGCCTCGCTCCAACAATCACAGAATTATCATTGGATCCACTTTCACCACGATATTCTGTCCCATCGTCACCTACAGCCGGAGCAGTAAAAGTAAAAGAAAGCAGAATTACGAAAGTAAAAATTTTATTTATCGTCTTCAATGTAAATTACCTCTACTTTCCACTCAGCCCCATCATATTTGAGGGTTAGTAGTGCCACACATTTTGTTGCAGCAATTAACTTCTTCTCGCCAGTTCCACTATATTCAATAGCTTCTGGTTGGAAATAGCGTAGTTGAACAACGACATCTTTAGCGTCTTTCCTAACGTAACCTTCGGTGAAAACTACATTTATTGGCGACACCCACCCGCCTTTATTATGCAATCGTTGAACACTAGCTACGGTTTTAACACAAGACCTTTTTTCACTAACACACAGTGACTTATATTCATTAACATGCCCAGTCGCATAGGTGTAGTTATATAGCTCAATGGCATACTTGGCCGTGGCCACAGCACCATCATCGGTATTCTGCGTAATCTCTTCCGGCTTAGCCGGAAGCGGCATATTCAAAGCCTCAGCGCGCTTCTTAGCCTCCTGGGCCGTGGGCGTCCACTTAACCGAAGCAGAAGGCGCCGGCGTCGGCGTCAATTGAGCCGTGCCTCGCGCCCCTGAGCGGCTCGCACTTGCACTGGCCACGCCACCACGAGGCAAAGCCTGCCCGGCCTGGGCGTCTTTACCGCCATAAAAGTCCACAAAGTACCAGCCGGCGCTGATACACAGCACCACTACCAGCACTACTCGCACCAGCGGCCAGCGGTCTTGCGGTTTAATGCGCAGCCAGGGTGGCAGCCCACTTCCAGCCCGCTTTTTCTTGTGGCCCGCAATGCCAGTCTCACCGCGAGCCTCACCGCGAGTCTCAGGCGCAGCCTCATCTTCAGCCAATTTGGCCGCGCTAGGTTCAGCCGCCGGCAAGACGGTTGGCTTCTTTTTGAATCCCTTCATTGGGATCGCCCCCGTATTTCAGCTGGTGAACAGGGCTGAAACACGACTTAGTGCGCCAGCCAGTTCAAAACAAAGTTGAATCAGAGTAGCGCACATCACTTTAATTACACAAGGGAATCTGACAATCTGTGGATATTGCATGTAGTTCTGTCATGCATCTAACCCTTACTCAAGAACCTGACGGCAGCCCTGCGCCCCTTTTCAATCTTTTCCAGTTCGCGCCCCTCTACTGCGCTTGCCGACACCCACCGCTTAGAAAACAGCTCCTGCGCCGCCTGGATCATGACCCCACAGGCATAGGGATCTTTTTCCTCGCTAATCGCCCTGGCAAACACCGCCTTGGTTTTTAGCCTAAGCTCCTCCCCTTGAGCGCGGTGGAAGGACATTTGCATGAGACTAGCCGCGCCCCAAGCCCGGCACAGTGCGTCGTCGTCGTTAAAAAGCACCCGAGCCAAAACGTCAATCTCACCTGCGTCACCAACCCAACCCAAAGCGATAACCACCTTGCGGCGAAGCTGAACGTCCCCGGTAGCAAGCAGGGCACAAAGCGGCCCCACAAGCCTGTCACAGTAGGACGCGTAAAAGTCTAGGTGCCTTAGTTTGGACAGCACCTCAGCTGCCAGGGTGGCGGTGAGCACCCGGATTTTCTCCTCCCTTCCCCCAGACAGCTGCGCCAACAGGAAGTCGAGCCCCGCCTGCCCGTGCTTGTCGAAACGGCCGGCCAAATAGACTTCTTTGCCTGCCCGCCAATCTGCACAGATAAGCTCGTAGTGCGCGGCAATGTCCTGGGTTTCGCTGCCTCCTTGCCACATGGGCCCTCCTTACCTCATTGGTGCCGACGGCGCCCTTGGCTTCGCTCTCGACGCCGGCAAGGCCCAGCTCGCCGCCGTTACCTACAAAATCGTCCCTCACCTATAAAAACAGTATTGAAAAATCATAGGCGACGGACGATTTTACCTGTAAATCTCAGGCGCAGGCCCCAGACCAAGCTGCAATCTGCTGGCCTAGAGCACCATGGCTGCCACCCAGCCGCTGGCCAGCAAGGGCAGGTTGAAGTGCAAGAAGGTGGGGATCACCGAGTCACGGATGTGGTCGTGCTGGCCGTCGGCGTTAAGACCAGCGGTGGGCCCCAGCGTGGAATCAGAGGCGGGCGAGCCGGCGTCGCCAAGCGCCCCAGCCGTACCAATAATGGCTACTGTGGCCGCCGGGCTGAACCCCAAAGACATGCACAGGGGCACATAAATGGTGGTAATGATGGGCAAAGTAGAGAAGCTAGAGCCAATCCCCATGGTCACGATCAACCCCACCACCAGCATGGCTAGCGCCGCCAGGGCCTTATTGGCGCCAAAGAGCGCGGCGGAGGTTTTCACTAGGCTCTGTACCTCTCCGGTGGCGCTCATCACGGCGGCAAAGCCTTGGGCGGTGATCATGATGAAACCAATCATCGCCATCATTTTCATGCCCTGGGTAAACACGTCGTCAGCCTGACGCCAATTAACCGCCCCGGTGATCATGAAAATTGACAGGCCCACCAGGGAACCCACCAGCAGAGAGTCAGCTTCCGACTCCAGCGAAAGCATCACCACCTGCACGGCGAAGGTGGCCACAATAGCGATCAGGGAAACAATCACCTTGTAGCGGCTCACCTGTTCCACGGCCACAATCGATACCGGCTGGTCCGCATATTCGCGCGGCTTACGGTAGGAGAAAAACACGGCGATCAGCAGCCCGGCCACCATTCCCAGGGCCGGAATGGTCATCACTTGCATGACGTTGATACCGTCTACTTTCATGCCGGCACTTTTAATGTTTGCCAACAAAATATTGTTTAGGAAGATCGAGCCGAAACCCACCGGGATCCACATGTAGGTGGTCACCAGCCCGAAAGTCAACACGCAAGCAACCAAGCGCCGGTCAATGCGCAGCTTGTTCATTACGCTAAGCAAAGGCGGAATGATCAGCGGAATGAAGGCGATGTGCACCGGGATCAGGTTCTGGCTCATCACCGACATGGCTAAAATTCCCGCCAGCATCAGCCATTTAGCCCCAAAGGCCGCTTTGGCATTATTTTCTTTGCCGACGGCGGCCGTAATTTTTTGCGCTAATAGTTCCGGCAGTCCGCTGTTGGCCACAGCCATGGCAAAAGCGCCCAGCAAGGCATAGCTCAGGGCGATTTTAGCTCCCCCTGCCAGCCCGGTTTGGAAGGCCACCATGGTCTTATCAAGGCCAATGCCTGAAATTAAACCGCCCACTACCGAACCTATGAACAGCGCTAGTACCACATGCACTCGCAGGGCAGCAAGTACAAGCATTACTAGGACAGAGATAAGTACGGCGTTCATGAAGGGAATATAAAGGGCCCTAGCCCGCAAGGCAAGGTTTGTCTCACTAGACAGTCATATTTGGCGGGTAAGGCGTAAACAAACACGCGCGCTAACCCACACAAATACACGTCACATAGATTTCACTAACTGCGAACAGCCTCGCAATCCAATTTTCTTCGACAAGCTGGCACTTACCTGTGAATACTTCAAGAAACCTGGCCAGCGCAGGTTTTGCTAACACAGTGTTAGCTACGCCATTTTTAGTGGCACTTATCGCAGCCGTCACGCACTTGAGACTAGCGCTACAAACCAAGTAAAATCCGGCTGTCAGTGTATTTAGGGCTTAGCCCCAGATTCACTGACAGGTGGAGCCTAGCCAAGACTTCTTAGCTGAGCAAAGCCAAAAGGTGATGACAAGGTTTGGGCTGGAGCCTATTGGTTCCAGCCCAAACCCTCACCAGGCCTTATGCGCACTTAAAGGCTAATTGCATCGCTTATATGAATGGGTGCCCCTACCAAAACTGGTAGGGGCACCCATTTGTTAGCTAAGTGTTAGCAATCAGTTGTTGCCGGTCAGCTTCTCGCGCAGAGCAGCTAGAGCCTCGTCAGAAGCGAGGGTACCAGCGGCCTCAGCGGGAGCCGAGGAGTAGGAGCTGGCGGGAGCCGGAGCGGCAGCAGCCTGCTCGACGTCCTCTTCCAGAGCCTTGGCAACCTGGGCCTTGTGGGACTCCCAGCGAGCGTGAGCAGCAGCGTACTGTGCTTCCCAAGCCTCGCGCTGAGCCTCGTAGCCTTCGAGCCACTCGTTGGTCTCGGGGTCGAAGCCCTCGGGGTACTTGTAGTTGCCGTTCTCGTCGTACTCGGCAGCCATACCGTACAGCGAAGGATCGAAGTCCTCGGAGTTGGGGTCTACACCCTCGTTGGCCTGCTTGAGCGACAGGGAGATGCGGCGACGGTCCAGGTCGATGTCGATAACCTTGACGAATACCTCGTCACCGACCTTGGCAACCTGCTCGGGCACCTCGACGTGGCGCTGGGCCAGCTCGGAGATGTGAACCAGACCCTCGATACCGTCCTCGACGCGCACGAACGCACCGAAGGGAACCAGCTTGGTGACCTTACCGGGCACAACCTGGCCGATAGCGTGGGCGCGGGCGAAGGCCTGCCACGGGTCTTCCTGAGTAGCCTTGAGAGACAGGGAGACGCGCTCGCGGTCGAAGTCCACATCCAGGACCTCAACGGTGACTTCCTGGCCAACCTCGACAACCTCGGACGGGTGGTCGATGTGCTTCCAGGACAGCTCGGAGACGTGAACCAGACCGTCTACGCCGCCCAGGTCCACGAAGGCACCGAAGTTGACGATGGAGGAAACCACACCGCTGCGAACCTGGCCCTTCTGAAGGGTCTGCAGGAAGTTGGTGCGTACCTCGGACTGGGTCTGCTCCAGCCAGGCGCGGCGGGAAAGGACCACGTTGTTGCGGTTCTTGTCCAGCTCGATGATCTTGGCCTCTAGCTCGCGGCCAACGTAGGGCTGAAGGTCGCGGACGCGACGCATTTCAACCAGGGAAGCGGGTAGGAAGCCGCGCAGACCGATGTCGAGGATGAGACCACCCTTAACGACCTCGATAACGCTACCGGTGACAACACCGTCTTCTTCCTTGATCTTTTCGATCTGACCCCAAGCGCGCTCGTACTGTGCACGCTTCTTGGACAGTAGCAGACGACCTTCCTTGTCCTCCTTCTGGAGAACCAGGGCCTCGATCTCGTCACCAACAGCAACGATCTCTTCGGGGTCTACGTCATGCTTAATGGACAGCTCACGAGAGAGGATAACGCCCTCAGTCTTGTAGCCGATATCGAGGAGGACCTCATCGCGGTCAACCTTAACAACGGTACCCTCAACGATGTCGCCATCGTCGAAGTACTTAATGGTTTCGTCGACGGCTGCGAGTAGTTCCTCGGTAGAGCCGATGTCGTTGACGGCGACCTCGTTGTTGGTCGGCTCGTTGGGCGTAGTGGTGGTCATTTAGAAGTTGCTCCGAATACGGAAAAGTAGTTGCGGACGAACATGCCTGCCCCGCATACGGTCAACTAGGTCCGTCCCAGTTAGCCGCTGCACATTGTTAAATGCTTGATCTGTTTACACAGATTAGGGGCATACGCTGCTCACCCTATCAGTTAGACAGGTATAAATAACAGGGTATTAACAACAGCTAGTAATTATCTTCTGGTGTTATCTATCACTTTTATAACTAGTGGGCGGCGTCGCGCCAAGTTTTGCCCAGCCCCACACCAACTTCTAGTTTGACGCTGAGGCTGGCGGCACTTTCCATTTGCTGGCGCACTAGCTGCTGCACCGTCTGGGCTTCACCTGGGGCAATTTCCAGCACGAGTTCGTCATGCACCTGCAGCAAGATGCGGCTAGCTAGGCCCTGCTGGCGTAGGGCAGCCTCCACATTTAGCATGGCTTGTTTAATGATGTCGGCGGCAGTGCCCTGGATGGGGGCATTGAGGGCGGCGCGCTCAGCCGCCTCGCGGGTAGCGTAGTTGTCGCTGTTTAGCCCGGGTAGATAACGACGGCGCCCGGCCATGGTCTGGGTGTAGCCCAGGGTGCGGGCCTGCTTAACCACACCGGTTAGGTACTCTTGCACTCCCCCAAAGCGCGCAAAGTAAGCTTTGCGCAGGCTGGCTGCTTCTTCACGAGAAATACCTAGCTGGCGTGAAAGCCCAAAGGTGGACAGGCCATAGGCCAGCCCGTAGCTCATGGCTTTAATGTGGCTGCGCTGCTGGGAGGTGACCTCAGCGGGGTCAATGCCATGCACCAGGGCGGCCACATAGCGGTGTAGGTCCTCGCCGCTAGCAAAAGCGTCAATTAGACCCTGATCTTTAGACAGGTGGGCCATGATACGCATTTCGATTTGCGAGTAGTCAGCCGTCATTAGGGCTTCATAGCCCTCCCCGGGCACAAATGCCCCGCGAATACGCATACCTTCTTCAGAGCGGGCCGGAATGTTTTGCATATTGGGCTCGGTGCTAGATAGGCGCCCGGTGGTGGTTACGGTCTGCTGGAAAACAGTGTGGATGCGCCCGTCGTCACGAGTGGTTTTACGTAGCGTCTCTACCATTTGGCGCAGCTTAATGGCGTCGCGGTGTTCTAGCAGGTAGCCCAGGAAGGGGTGAGCGGTTTTAAGGTAGAGCTCTTCTAGAGCCTCAGCGTTAGTGGTGTAACCAGTTTTGGTTTTGCGAGTTTTGGGCATATCTAGTTCTTCAAACAGCGCCACCTGCAGCTGCTTGGGGCTAGATAGGTTGATGGTGTGGCCCAGGGCATCGTAAGCATTTTGGGCGGCGTGGGTTACGCGCGAGTCCAGCTCGCCTAGCAGCTGCTCTAGATAGTCCATGTCGACGCCAATACCGGCGTTTTCCATATGCGCTAGGGTGAGCGAAACCGGCAGCTCCAACTGACTTAGTAGCTGCAAAGAATCGGTTTTTTCTAGCTGCCCGGTAAGTACCGGCACCAGGGCGCGGGTCAAGGCGGCGTCGTCGGCGCTAGCCTCCCCCTGCCCCAGGCCCTCTAAATCAAGCAGGGTCTGCTCTGCCTGCCCGGTGGGCTCTTGATCGATTCCTAGCCAACGCTGGGACAGATCGGCCACGGTGTAACCACGCTGATCGGGGCGGGCAATATAGCCGGCTAAGGCGGCATCGAAACTGACTGAGTTTAGCTCCAGGCCACGCCCGTGTAGGGCGTGCCAGGTAGATTTATAGTCGGTTACGTATTTTTCCTGGCTGCCGGCCAGGTACTGGGCTAGGGCCTGCTCGTCGGCAGGGCAGATAGTGGTCAGGTCAATGTTTAAGCTTTGGGCGCCGTCGCTGAGAATCAGGGTATCGGCGTCGCCCATAGACGGGGTGAAGCAGCCGGTAACTGCCAGGGCCAAGGGGTGGTTAGCAGCCTGTAACCACTTTTCTAGCCCGCCCGCCAGGCCATCTAGGTGCAGCTGCTTGGCTTCCACTTTGGCTAGCTGTTCTATCGGCGGCATTTGGGTGTCAAAGTTTAGCTGAGCTAGGGCCTTGTCGCGCAGGGACACAAACTGCATTTGGTCCATGAAGGAAATAAATTCATGGCGCTTGCCACCAGCTAGTTTCAGGTCGCCTAGCTGCACATCTAGCTCTAAGTCAGTTAGCAGGCGGTTTAATTTGCGGTTGCGTTTAACATCATCAAGGTGATCTCGCAGCGACTGGCCTACCTTGCCCTTGATTTCATCCGCATGGGCGTAGATACCCTCTAGGCTCTCGTAGCGGTTTAGCCATTTAGCTGCGGTTTTGGGGCCCACCCCGGGCACGCCGGGCAGGTTGTCACTATCTTCTCCCACTAGCGCCGCCAGCTGAGGGTATTGGGCGGGGGTGACGCCGTAGCGGGCGAATACTTCCTGGGGGGTCATGCGCCGCGACACGCTCACCCCACGCACCGGGTAGAGCACGGTGGAGCGGTCTGTGACCATCTGGAAGGAGTCGCGGTCGCCTGAGGAGATAAGTACTTCGTAGCCTTGTTCTAGGCCTTGGCGGGTGAGCGTAGCCAAAATGTCGTCAGCTTCAAAGTCGGGTTTGCTTAGGCAAGTTACATTTAGTGTGCCCAGCAGTTGGCGGATCAGCTCTACCTGGCCGATGAAAGCTTCAGGGGTTTTGTCACGAGTGCCCTTATATTCGGGATATTCGCGGGTGCGGAAGGTGCCGCCGGGTAGGTCGAAGGCCACGGCCACGTGGCTGGGCTGCTCAGCTTCCAGTAACCCCAGGAACATGCTTAAAAAGCCGTGGACGGCGTTGGTGTGTTGGCCCGCGCCGTTGACGAAATTTTCCGCCGGTAGGGCGTAGAAGGCTCGAAATGCCATTGAATGGCCGTCAATTAGCAGCAGGCGTTTGTTATCCACTGTTTAAGGCTAGCGGTTTTTGGCTTTGCCGTGTCAGTCTTTAAGGCATGAGCGATCCCACGCAGGGCCTGATTGCTAGCGAGTCGGGCACATTAATGGAAACTTTAGCGATGCAAGTTGAGCGCCGTGACGCCCAGTGCACAATCGTGTCTATGCCGGTTGAGGGTGCGTTGCAGGTAGTGGGGATTTTGCATGGTGGGGCTAGTGCGGCGCTGATTGAAACTGCCGCCTCGGTAGCCGCTCGCGAGGCCGCCCCCGAAGGAAAGGTGGCGGTTGGCACTGAGCTGAACGTTTCGCATTTGCGTGCGGTTAGGCGCGGGCGGGTGCGCGCCACGGCCACGCCCCTGCATTTAGGGCGGCGCACCGGGGCCTATCAGGTTCATGTTCACGACGACGCCGGACGCCTCACTGCGCACGGTACGTTGCGGGTGCTGTTTTCTTAGACATTAAGAGCAAGCGTTTTAGCGCCACCAAAACCATTGTGGGCAGGCCTAGGGCCTGCCCACGTTTATGAGTGTGTAGTGTTAAAGCCACTGCCTTGCGGTAGAGGCGTTAGGGGTCTACTTCTTTTTGGCGCCGCCAACCTGCTCGATTACGGCGTCGGCTACCTCACGCATGGTAAGGCGACGGTTCATGGAGGTCTTTTGTAGCCAGCGGAAAGCTTCAGGCTCGCTTAGGTTCATCTGCTCTTGGAGCAGGCCCTTGGCGCGGTCTACGCGCTTGCGGGTCTCGAAACGCTCCTGCATGTCCTCTAGCTCGTTTTCTAGAGAGACGATCTCTTCGAAACGGCTGTAAGCCACTTCAATGGCCGGCAGTAGGTCTGCCGGGGTGAAGGGCTTGGTTAGGTAGGCCATGGCTCCCGCGTCTGCTGCACGACGTGCAAGTTCTATTTGAGAGAAAGCGGTGAGCATAACCACTGCACAGGAGTGCTCTTTGATGATGGTTTCTGCGGCGGTGATCCCGTCCATAACCGGCATCTTCACATCGAGGATGCACAGGTCTGGCTTGAGTTCCTCCACGAGTCGAATTGCTTCTTCACCGTTGGAGGCTTCTCCAACAACGTCATAGCCTGCTTCGGTGAGGATTTCGACAATATCAAGTCTGATCAGGGCTTCATCTTCAGCGACGAGTACCCTACGTGATGACATCAATGGCTCTGCACTCATGTTTGGTAGTATAGTGGAACAGGTGCTTGAAAATCTGGGTTACACTAGATGACGCACGGCCCCTCTAGCCCAACGGTAGAGGCAATCGACTCAAAATCGATCCAGTGTGGGTTCGAATCCCACGGGGGGCACTTAGGTTTTTAAATTGTTTGTGCAGGTCAAAGCAGATTTGTAAAACAAGAATCCACCCACTTAAACACATAGGATTAGTAGGTTTAAACGACAACACAAATACCAGTGATTAGAGTCACGTTAAGTTGTTGACTTCCAGAATAACCAAAAGGCCCCGGCTAACGCCGGGGCCTTTCAGTTTGATTTAGCTAACAAAATCAGTCGAAGTCTACCTGCTCGCCAACCGTGTGCACACGGATGGAGTTGGTAGCACCGGGGGTGCCCGGAGGCATACCGGCCACGATAACTACCTGAGCACCCTCAGGAGCTAGCTTCTTCTCGCGCAGGAACTGGTCTACCTGCTTGACCATCTCATCGGTGTGGCGTACCTCGTCAACCTTGTAGGCGTGCACACCCCAAGAGACCGACAGCTGGTTGCAGGTGGTCTGCAACGGAGAGAAGGCCAGTAGCGGAATGTGGTTACGCAGACGCGATAGACGGCGTGCGGTGTCACCAGACTGAGTGAAGGTCACCAGGTGGGTGGCGCCAATGCGCTCACCAATACCGGCAGCAGCGCGGGTGATAGCGCCACCAACGGTGTGGGGTTCACTGCCTAGCGGAGCGATGCGGTCACCACCGTTTTCCTCAACGTTTTCAATAATCGAGGCCATGGTGCGAACAGCCTCAATGGGGTAAGCACCCACGGAAGTCTCACCCGAGAGCATAACCGCGTCGGCGCCGTCGAGAATGGCGTTAGCGCAGTCAGAAGCCTCTGCACGGGTGGGGCGCGGGTTAGAAATCATGGAGTCGAGCACCTGGGTGGCCACGATAACCGGCTTAGCGTAGCGGCGAGCCAGCTCAATGGCGCGCTTTTGCACTAGCGGCACAGCCTCTAGCGGATACTCAACACCCAGGTCACCACGAGCCACCATAATGCCGTCGAAGGCATCTACGATCTGCTCTAGGTTATCTACAGCCTGGGGCTTTTCAATCTTGGCGATCACCGGACGGCGGATACCTTCCTCGTCCATGATCTGGTGTACATCTTCAATGTCCTTAGCGTTACGCACGAAGGACAAAGCAATAATGTCTGCGCCGATGTTCAGACCCCAGCGCAGGTCCTCACGGTCCTTCTCACTCAGGGCGGGCACAGAAACGGCAACACCAGGCAGGTTAATGCCCTTGTGGTTAGAAACGTAGCCGGGCACCTCCACCTTGGTGATTACATCAGTGTCGGTGACGGCCACAACGCGAATGGCCACATTGCCGTCGTCGATAAGTAACATGTCGCCAGGAGCACAGTCTCCAGGCAGACCCTTGTAGGTAGTAGATGCGCGCTTGACGGTACCAAGCACGTCATCAATGGTAATAGTGAACTCGTCGCCCTTGTTGAGCATGACCTTCTGGTCATCCACGAAACGCCCTAGGCGAATCTTGGGACCCTGTAGGTCAACCAGGATGGCTACCGGACGGCCGGAGGCTGCAGCAGCAGCGCGCACGCGATCGATAACAACTTCCTGGTCTTTAGCACTACCGTGGCTACGGTTAATACGTGCCACGTTCATGCCTGCGTCAACTAGGGCCTGTACCTGCTCGGGGGACTCGGTTGCGGGACCGAGGGTGCAAACAATTTTGGCTCTACGCATGTAACCAAGATTAGACCACATTCCCCGGTAACTGTAGCCTAAACAGCTGTTAAGCTAATTTAAAAGTTATTTTCATTTTCAATCAAAACCTTCACTCTTCTTCCAAACCCGTCCCCACCTGCGCAGATGCTTTTTGGTTACGCAGCGTCAAAAACAAGCCAGTTAAACCAATTAGACACACCATAGCCGATGTCCACACATTAAGTCTAATACCTAAAATATGCTGTGCGTCGTCAATTCGCAGGTATTCAACCCAAATACGCCCAGCCGTATAGATAACCATGTAGGCCCACATGCTTACTCCCCCATGCCAGTTAAAGCGCCGTCCCAGCCACACCAGCGCCGCCGCCCCAGCCAGGTTCCACAGTGCCTCATACAAGAAAGTAGGGTGAAATAGGGTGCCTGGCGCGTAGCCTGCAGGCAGATGCTCTGCGTCAATGCGCAGTCCCCAAGGCAAAGTGGTGGGAGCGCCAAAAAGCTCCTGGTTAAACCAGTTACCTAGGCGCCCAACCGCTTGCGCCACCAGCAGTGTGGGGGCCACCGCCTCAGCAAAAGCACCCACTTCAAGTTTGCGCCTACGCAGGTAAAGCCACACCGCCAGGGCACCGGCGCCAATCCCGCCCCAGATCCCCAGTCCCCCATGCCAAACTTGCGGGATCAAGGCCAAATTCCCCTCGGGCCCAAAATAGGCATCTGGGGAGGTAATCACGTGGTATAGCCGCGCCCCCACAATGCCGCAAGGCACCGCCACCAGCGCCGTATCAAGCACCACGTCCTTTTGCCCACCGCGAGCGCGGTAGCGTTTGTCGCCCCACCATACGCAGATGAAGATGCCGGCCAGGATGCATAGGGCGTAGGCGCGGATGGGGATGGGGCCTAGGTGCCAGATGGCGTTGCTGGGTGAGTTTATGGCGCTGGGGAGGGTGGCGAGTTGGGTGGTGTTCATAGGTTTTTTTCGCGGGTGAGTTTGTGTAGGGCGGGGTGGGATCCGGCTGAGACTAGGTTGGAGACGAATTGTTGTATGTCGGTGGCGAGTATGGCGGCTTGGCCTACTACCACTACGTTGGCGCCGTCTTTTGCGTATTGCATGACGTCGTGGGGGCCGCGTACGCCGCCGGCGGCTACGCGTATTACGCGGTTGCCTAGTACGTCTGCGATTTGGGCGAAGAGGGTGGGGTCGATTTGTCCGGTGACGTAGTCGCGGGCGTCGACGCTGATCATTTGGGCGCCTAGGGCCATGGCTTGTAGGGCTTCGCGTCGTGAGCGGACTTGGACCATGGAGGTCATGCCTAGTTGGTGGGTGCGTTCGATGAGGCTTTCGAGGGCGATTTCGCTTTGGGCCTGCATGGTGAAGGTGATGCCGTCGGCGCCGTGGGCGCGGGCTTCGTGGATTTGGTAGGTGGTTACGGGCAGGTCGTTGACGATTATGGGGGCGTCTACGGCTTTGGCGACGGCGTCGAGTTGTTTTATGGAGCCTGCGTAGCCGCCTACTTGGGTTACTACTGAGATTGCGCTGGCGCCTGCGGCTGCGTAGGTGCGTGCGAGGGTGGCGGCGGCGGGGACTTGGCCTAGGGATACGAAGGTGGCTGAGGCGGTTTTTACTTCGGCGATGATTTGTACGGGGCGTTCTTGGCTGGCGAGGGTGTGTGCGATGTTGCGTGCGGGTTGGGCTTGGGCGGCGAGTTCTTTGAGTTGGGCCAGGCTTACTTCGCGTTCGCGGCGTTTTTGGGCTAGGCGCACTGCGGCGACAGCGTCCATGAGCCTGCGCTTTTGTACTATTTCCACCACACCCACGTCCCTATAATCGAGCTCACAGGGGTTTGAAAGCAAATCGGCTGGTCGCGTTAGGCTGTGGGGGTGAGTTGTTTGTGGGTTTTTGTTGATGGTTTTACTGGTAGTGGTAAGAGCACGGTTGGCTCTGGTTTGGCGCGTGAGTTTGGGGGGCGCTTGGTGGCTTTGGATGATTGTGTGCAGGGTTGGGATGCTTTGGCTAGCTCTATGGAACAGGTGGCGGTGGCTTTGCGGGGTTTAGCTGGGGGTGGCCGGGCGGTTTTGCCGCAGTGGGATTGGGTGGCGATGGCGCCGAGTGAGCCTTTGGTTTTGGGTTTTGAGCCGGTGTATGTGTTTGAGGGTAGTGGGGCGTTGTATTTGGCGTATTTGCTTGGGGATGTGGGGGTGCGTTTGCGTAAGGTTTGGGTTGATGCGCCTGATGGGGTGCGTCATGAGCGGATTGCTAGGCGTGATGATTACCAGTGGGATGTGGCTAATTGGGAAGCCCAGGAGCGCTTTTGTAAGCGTTCCTGGGCTGGTTTGGATGGTTTTGTTGATCAGGTGATTGTCAACCAGTGATTTGCCTTGCCACTGGGCCTGCCTGTTTGCCCGTTTGGTTTGGGGCTTGGCGCTATTTAGCAGCTGGACCGGTTATTTGCGTTTGCTGGCGGTTTTGCTGGGGCTGGCAGAGGGTAGGGCGCTGGGGCTGACGGTTACTTGGACGTTGTCGTCAGCGTTGGTGGTGGCCGTGGCGGTGGCGGTGGCGTTGCCAGAGTGATCGATGGCTAGTACGTCGATAACCATGGCTACGGCCCCGTCTCCGCGGGCTTGTTCACTGGGTAGGGTCAGTAGCACGCGTGAGCCTACGGGCACGTCCACTAGGTGTTCGGCGACGCCTTTGAGGGTGTTACTCATGTCGATTACGCCGGGGGCATCGGCGGGGTTCCAGGAGCTGGAGATGACTTTGGAGTCTTTCCAGTTGATTAGGCTGTAGCGGGCGATGACGGTGGAGTCGGCGCGTACCTGTTCGCCTTTACCTACCAGTAGTGAGTAGATCTGTGACTGGGTGGGTTCAGCTACCCCGCTTAGAGCTACGGTTACTTGGTCGGTGCCTACGGTTACTTTGGGGGCGCTGGCGTCAGCGCTGGCTGGGGTGCCAGTGGCCACGGTGGGCAGCACGTCTACTACGGTGATTTCTTCGGTAGTGGCCCCGTTGTTGGTGACGGGGGCGCGTAGTACTAGGCGTGAGCCTTCTTTTACACCCTCAAGGTTGTTTAGCAGGGTTTGGCCGACTTTTTCGTCTAGTAGCCCAGAGTATAGGCGTACTCCACGTCCGCCAACGGTGGTGTTTTTACCGTCTTGGCCCGAGAATGTAGCCAGGTTCAGTAGCATGCCTTGGCCTTTAACTAGGGCGCGGCCGGTGCCTTTAACTAGCTCGTCTTTAATGACTTTATCTACCGGGCTTAGGGGGTGTTTTAGATTCAGTACCGGGATGGCGCCCACGTTGCCTGAGATAGTCATGGCGTCAGCTAGTGGCGCGTCAGCGCTTAGCTGCGCGTCGGTAGCCTTAGCTGAAGACATTTGGGGGTCTTGGCCACCCGATACCAGCACCGGCACTATCACCATAAGGGCAACTAGTACTAGTGCCCCTAGTAGGAACCAGATTCCTTTAGGGCGTTTGCGTCCTAGCGTGGCAGTAACTACACGCTGGGCTTGGGTAACGTTAGTGGGGTCGTTTGCGCTGCGGGCGCTACGAGGTTGCTGTTCCACTTACACTCCTGTGCCTTGCCAAAAAGGGTCTATCTGCGAGCTTTGCAACTCGCTGAGTAGTTTATCCACTCGCCAGTCACTATTTGCTAGCGGATCAAGCAGCTCAAACTGGTGGGCTGAGCCGTCTTCAAGTTTGATGTTAACCCAATCGGCTTTAACTAGGCGCCCTGCCCCCTGCGCAGCTTCAATAAGTGAACCTCGCAGGTGAGCGCGGGTAGTGGCGGGAGCTGTGGGGCAATTAGCTTTATTGGCGTCAATGAAAGTGGCTAGGGCCCCGCTGCGCTCTAATTTAGTGCGCAGCCCACTTGCTGGGTCTAAATCATGGTAGGCCAAAGCTAAACGTTTTAGCCGCACATCATTTGGCGCTAGCTGGTGGCGGTTGGCGTAGGCCTGCAGTAGTTTCTTTTTCGCCGCCCAATCCACCAGGTGAGTGACCTTTTCCCAATCACCGCCGCTAATGGCCTTTAGGCAGGTACGCCAAATGTTTAACACCTGGGTTTGCCAGGGGTCTAAATCCAGCTCAGTTTGCGCATATTGGCTTAAGCGTTCTAAGAATTCGCCTTGAATTTGGGCTGCGCCTAGACGCCGTCCATCAGCTAAATCCACCTTAGTGGCGCCGCGTAGATCTTTAGAAACCTCCCGGATAGCTTTAGGGGCGTTAGCCAGGGTTAAATCAGAAAAATCTTGGCCATGCTCAATAGCGTCCAACAGCAAATCCACGCTGCCTACCTTGAACAAAGTCATGGCTTGGCTCAGGTTGGAATCAGCCACAATGATGTGTAGGCGCCGCCATTTATCACCCTGGGCGTGGGGTTCATCGCGGGTGTTAATCATGGGGCGCGAGCGGGTAGTGGAGTTAGCCACCTCATTCCACATTTGGTCGGCGCGCTGAGACAGGCGATAGCTGCCATCATCAGCCAGCCAGCCGGCCCCACTGATCAGTTGGCGGGTAACCAGGAAGGGCAGCAGGCTACGGGCCTGGCCCCAATAGTTATCGCTGCGCGCCAGCAGATAGTTTTCGTGGCAACCATAACCATGACCGGCCTGGTCACGGTTATTTTTAATGATGTGCAGTTTTTGGCCCTCCAGGCGCTCATTAGCTTGCCCAACCAAAGACTGCACCAGCTGGTCACCGTAACGCTCTTGGATAAGCAGATCCTCTAGACGGTCACATTCAGCTGTGGCGTATTCGGGGTGGGAACCCACATCTAAATACAGCCTCCCACCACTGGGCAAAAACACATTCGTGCTGTTATAGCGCCGGTTTATGGGCTCAAACAGGACCCTAGCCCGCTGCTCCGCATCCATCTGGCCACCCTGAGCGGTCAGCGCATACTCGGTTTCTAAACCAAATACACGCCGGCTAGGGGCGCGACTAGTCACTGTCCACCCTTTTGGATGAAGCTGTCTACGAACTCTTGGGCGTTTTCCTCCAGCACCGCGTCAATGTCATCAAGAATGTCATCAAGATCTTGAATTTCAATCTGCTCTACCGGCTCTTGCCACTGGCTACTTAAGCCCTGCTGCCTAGCGCGGCTGGCATTAATTTGATTTAGGCTGTCCACTTAAACTTCCTTGATGTTTTAGCTGCTCATGTAAGTATTGGGTGATGTCCGGTTGGGGCCGCAAAGATTTCAAACTCAGCCGCACTATATGCGGCCAGCCCGGCGGCTGGTAAAGAATCGAGGTCCACGAAGCTCCCACCGTATGCTCCAAATTGGCTACCGCCCAGCCACGCAGATAAGCGCGCGTATCTGGCGGGGCAACAGCGACGGCGTCGGCCACCTCAGCGGCGCAAGCTAGCCGCATAATGCGCCCGCCCGCATCTAGACGCTTAATAATGGCTCCATCAACGTCACCCCACTGAATATCCAGGGCCGCCAGACGCGGATGATCCCAGCTGATACGCCCACGCCAACGCAGGCCTTGACACAGCTGATATTTAGCCACCCACTCCACACAGTCAGCCACCGTGGAAATATCGCTAGCTAAACCATCCAACACTTTTTGCCACAGCTCAATCACCTGGGCGGCGCTACCAATCTGGCTGGCTTCAAGGCCCCCAAAGCGCTCCACGCAGGACACCTTGACGGCGTCTAGTAGCTTTTGTTGAATCTGCAGGGCGCTAAATTCTCCCCCAGCCGCGCTCAGCTTGGTTTTCAAAGTCAAGTCACGTGAAACCTGATGGCACTGGGCTACCACGTCACCCACCAGCAGTAGCGGATACAACACCTGCGGCTGGGTTTCTAGCAGCCACAACGCCAGATTAGTGATGCCCACTTTCAACAAAATCGGTACATCAAAACGGTTAGCGTCACCGCTGATGACATGGATACGCCGCCAAGCGCGCCCATCGGCGTGGGGCTCGTCGCGCATATTTAGCAAGGGGCGGGCATAGGTGGTTTGCAAACCCACACTGGTGTGAATGTAGTCGGCGCGCTGCGAAATCTGGAAGCCGCTTTGCTCACTGCGCTCACCTAAACCCACCCGGCCAGCACCAACTACTATTTGACGGGTAACTAGCACCGTGGCCAGGAGCGAATTAAGCAGATCCAGGGGCAGGGCGCGGCTAACTAAATAGTTTTCGTGCGCACCCCAAGTGGCACCCTTACCATCGACATTATTTTTGTAGGCATGCACCTGCATCCCCTCAGCTTTAAGCTGGGCTACGGCCTGGGCAGCTATCAGCTCTCCGGCCCGATCCCACACCATGGCCGCAAATGGGGTGGTGCATTCAGGGCTGGAGTACTCAGGGTGGGCGTGATCCACATAGAAACGCCCCCCATTAGCTAACACCAGGTTAGTTAGGGCCTGTCTTTGCAGCTGCTTACCGGTACGCAAACTAGCCCCCGGCGGCAGGGCCTGCTCAGCGGCCAGGTCACGCACCACTTCCCCAGCCCCCACCCCGGGCACGCCCCAGTCACACAGTCCACCAGCCAGGCTTTGCCCCACGCCACCAATCCCCTGGTTTAAAGAGGCGCCCGCAGCAAGTGCGCTGGGCGCAGAGGGCTCGCGACAATCAGCGCTACCCCCTGACTGGCTGCCCTCGCTGGCGCTCGCAGGGGCGCTAGGAGCTAGGCTGCCAGGCAAATCAGTTAGCAAAGAAGCATCAGCTAAATCACGCGCCAAACGCCCACCACGCAGGTCAGCTAGGGGATCTTCATCCTCATAATCCCAGCGCACCGCCTGGCTCCAACGCCCCGCCCGCGAAAATGGCGCATAGGCGGCCACGCTTCGCGCCGACAGCTGCATAGGGTTCATAGCGCAGCCGGGGGCTGAGATACCAAATTCGGTTTCTAAACCCACCATGCGCCGGGCTGGATCTGGCGTGTGCATCAGTGCTTAGCCCGCTTCACACTACGCACCATCACAGGTCTCTCCCCCAGCTGGCGTAGCCAACCTTCAGAGTCAGTGCTGGCGTTAAGCTCTTCTTGTTCACGCCCCGCCTGCGCCACTGCCTCCAGCAGCAAAGAGGTGCTAATACCACCCTCAGCCCCGGCTAGCTCACGTTTAATCGCTAAAGTCTTAGCCCGGGCCACCACCGCCGCCAGGTAGGCACCTGAGATTAGCTCACTGGCGTACACCTTGCGTGAGGCACCATTAACGTAGGTGATTTCCAAAATTTCGTTGGCATGGCTGGAGGCATACAGTGCCTCCACGGTGGCGCCAATCATGATCTGTAAAGCGTCTTGTCTGCTGCCCGCGCGCGCCAACTCACTAGAGTCAATTGGTAACTGCCCAGTTAGGTGCTTAGCTAAAATCTCGCCAGCAGCAAGCTTATCGGGGCGACCAATATAGATTTTTACATCTAGTCGCCCCGGCCGCAGCACTGCCGGATCAAGCATGTCTTCACGGTTAGTGGCGCCAATAATCACCACATTGTTAAGGGCCTCAACCCCATCTATTTCCGCCAGCATCTGGGGCACAATCGTGCTTTCCATATCTGAAGAAATACCCGAGCCGCGCCGGCGCAGCAGCGCCTCCATTTCATCAAAGAAAATCACCACCGGGCGCTGCTCATCAGCTAGACGCCTAGCCTGCTCAAAAATAGTGCGGATTTGGCGTTCGCTTTCACCCACGTATTTATCAAGCAGCTCAGGGCCCTTAATGTTGAAAAATGCGGCCTCGCCTTGCCCCCTAGCATGCGCCAGGGAGGTAGCCACAGCCTTAGCGATAAGGGTTTTACCGCACCCCGGCGGCCCGTACAGCAGTACGCCTTTAGGGGCCGAAAGGTTATAGGAGCGATACAGCTGCGGGTGAGTAAAAGGCAGCTCAATGGCGTCACGCACGGCGCCAACCGCGTCAGCTAAACCACCAATTTCCTCAAAAGAAATATTGGGACTGTCGGGCACAATCAAATCCTGCACACCGGTGCGTTCAATTAGGCCCAGCGCCAAGTCTGCCTCCAGGTGAGCGCAAAGCATATCCCCGCTACGCAGCGGCTGCTCCAGATTTTCGCGCTGCAAACCGGGCGCCAGTTGCAGCACCTTACTAGAGCCTGAGGAAGTAGTTACCAGCACCCGCTCACTATCGAGGCGCTCGCTGACATAGACTGCTTCACCCACGTTCATGGGTTCACTTACCCCCACCACCACTTGGGAAGAGTTAATTAGCAGCTGACTGCCGGCGTCAATCTTCTGCTCTGTAACGCTAGGGTGCACCGCTAAGCGCATACGCCGCGCCCCCACCATGGCCTCTAGCGCCACTAGCTGTTTGTTTTCATAAAACAGCCCCGTACACACCGCATAGCTAAGGGGTGGTTGGCGTAGCTTTTCTAGCTGACTATCAACCTGCTCTAAACGCTGTTTGGCGCGTTTTAAACCCGCCGCCAATCGCTCGTTTTTGGCCGCCAAACTGGCAGCTTCAGCCTGCAACTGGCGTACCTGGCCAACTAGCACTAGCGGGTCAACTTTTGCTCTACCCATGCCTGTGAAAGCTACTCCTTAAAAGCGGGGCGCTGGACAGCGTCTAGCCCCAAAGTTTGTGCTACCTGATCAGTTAGTGCCCCACGGGCGCTGGTAGCTTGCACGTTTACTTCAGTGGCGTCGTCGGGCTGCTTAACCAGGCAGTCACGTAGCACCTTGCGCACTTTACGGTCCGTGCTGGTGCGCTCGTCGACGTCGTCGGCCACCCAGTAGCCAGAGTCGTCATAAGCCCCACCCCTACCGGTTTGCCGGCGGCTAAGGGGCTTAGAGCCGGTAGCTAAACGACGCGCCAAAACCAGGAAACCGGTATGCCCCACCATGCGGTGATCGGGGCGCACTGCCAAACCATCTACATGCCAGCCACGCGACATGGTTTCCCAAGCCAGCGGCTCGCTAAAGCTTTGAGTGCCTCGCAGCGCCTCAACCGTGCGCGACATCTGAGTGACGGTAGCCACATAGGCGCAAAATACGCCGCCGGGAGCCAATGCCCGGGCACTTTGCTCCACGTTCTCCCAGGGCGCCAACATATCTAGCACCACTCGGTCAATCGAAGCGTCCTCCACCAAATCAGCTACCACCTGGGCAAAGTCGCCGCTGTGTAGCTGCCAGGCACGGTGGTGGCGGCCAAACCAGGCGTCAACATTGGCGGCGGCAATGCGGGCAAAGTCTTCGCGGCGCTCAATGGAGATAAGTTTGCCTTCTTCCCCAATGGCGCTTAGCAGGCTCATGGTTAGCGCCCCTGAGCCCACCCCGGCCTCTAGCACGCGGGCGCCGGGGAAAATATCGGCCATGGCCACAATATTTCCTGAGTCTTTGGGGTAAACCACCTGGGCCCCACGCGGCATAGATAGCACATAGTCGGCTAGCAGCGGACGCATAATCATCAGTTCATGGCCACTAGCGGTTTCAATGACGCTACCCTCGTTTAACCCCACAATTTCACTGTGGTGCAAATTGCCGCGTACCGACTGGAAATAGCCGCCTTCTTCAAGCACAAAGGTGCTCATGCGCTTTTTAGTGTCGGTGATCTGGACGCGCTCACCATAGCGCAACGGCCCACGGCGCCCATCTTGGCCCAGGCGCTGCTGGGTGGCAACTTTGGCTACCTCACGCTTAGCCCGAATAACGGTGGCTGCTACCTGATCTAGGGCCGGTTCAGCCTCGGGGGGCTGGGGGCTGTTTTCGATTTCCTCACTCATCCCCACCAGTGTAAGGGCTACCTAATTGCCACCAGTATTGCTGGGACATAGGTCACTAGCTTGCTAGCTAATAGGGAAATAGTGCGCCTCCCTTAAAACTAAAGGAGCCCAGGGTTTGTTAATTTTGTAGGTATGGATGGGCATTTAGATACTTCACACGACGGCGCGGCAGCGAGCACCGCCACCGCCTCGGCTAGCTCCCCAGGCCCTGCAGCCCCAAGTACCAGCCCCAGCTCAGGCACCCAGCCCAGCTTGAGCCCCAGCCCTGCGGGCGGCAAACGCAACGCCCTGTCTCCCTCGCGGGTAAAAGATTTTAAGCAGTGCCCGCTGCTGTTTAGGTTTCGCTGCGTAGATCGCCTTGAAGAGCCCGGCTCCTTGGCCACCCACAAGGGCACGGTGGTACATGCGGTGCTCGAAGACCTATTTGATCTACCTGCCGCCCAGCGCACCGAAGCCGCCGCCCAGGCCATGCTTGAGCCCCACTGGCAGGCCCACCGTGAGGCTAACCCGGCGGTTATGGATCTATTTGCTGACCCCAGCCAGGTAGAGCCCTGGTTAGAACAGGGGCACGCGCTTATTTCTAACTACTTCCGCATGGAACTACCTCAGCATCTAGAGCCGGCCCAACGTGAGCTGTTCGTGCAGGCTAAAACCGATTCGGGGCTGCTGCTGCGCGGCTTTGTGGACCGGTTAGATGTGGCCCCAAATGGGGCTATGCGGGTAGTTGACTATAAAACCGGTAAAGCCCCCGCCCCGCGTTTTATGGCTGAAGCCCTATTCCAGCTGCGTTTTTATGCGCTGGTGTTAAAGCGGATGCGTGGGGTTATGCCGGCGCGTTTGCAATTGCTTTACCTTAAAGACACCAAAACGCTAAGCCACGACCCTCACCCTAGTGAACTTATCGAGGTTGAAGAGCAATTAGAGCAAACTTGGAACGAAATTTTTGCCTGCGCCCAGCGTCAGTATTTCCCACCGCGTAAAAGTGTTTTGTGTGGCTGGTGTGCTCACCAGGAGTTTTGCCCGCTATTTGGGGGTAAAGAGCCACAGATGCCAGTAGAGAAGTTGAGCTATATGCTCACCGCCCATGACTAAATTGCTAACCTTTGCCTATGGAGTATCGCCAGTTAGGACGCAGTGGGTTACGGATCTCTTCGCTAGGTCTGGGCACAATGACATGGGGCAACGACACTGATGCCACTAGTGCCCGTGAGCAGCTGGAATTATTCGTAGATAAGGGCGGCACACTGGTTGATACGGCTGCCTCATATGTAGGCGGCGACAGCGAAAAGCTGCTGGGCCAGCTGCTGGCTAAGCACATTTCGCGCCGTGAAGTGGTGCTGGTATCTAAAGCCGGGGTGCGTTCGTGGCGCACCGGTGAGCGTAGCGCGGTTTCTGACGCTGGGCGCGGCACGCTGCTAGATACGCTCGATGATTCTTTGGCACGTTTGGGCACTGACCACCTGGATTTATGGCTGGTACAAATCCCCGACTACTACACGCCCATGGAGGAAACAGCCTCAGCTTTAGAGATGGCTGTGCGCAGTGGCCGCACCCGCTATGTGGGAGTGTCTAACTATCCGGCTTGGGCTGCAGTGCATATGGCTGATCTACTTGGTAGCGCTATTGGCATGGCCGGGGTGCAAACTGAGTATTCGCTGCTTAACCGTAGCGCTGAGCAGGAGCTTATCCCTGCCGCCCAGGAGCTGGGTTTTGGGATTATGGGTTGGTCTGCTTTGGGGCGCGGGGTGCTTACCGGCAAGTACCGTAACGCCACTCCCCCCGACTCGCGTGGCGCCTCAGTGCATTTGGCTGGGTTTGTGGCCCCGTATTTGAACGACGACGCCGCCCGCGTGGTTAACGCGGTGGCGACGGCGGCTGCGGGCTTGGAGCGTAGCCCGCTTGAGGTGGCTTTGGCTTGGGCTCGCGGCAGTGATGGGATTGACTGTTCGATAGTTGGCGCGCGCAACACCCACCAGCTGCGTGACATACTGGCGGCTGCAGACCTGCAGCTAGAGCCTCAGATCCGGCATGTGTTAAACGAGGTTAGTTAGCCCGCTTGGGTGCCTCATCCTCGTCGTCTTCATCGGCTTCTTCTTCATCGATGTCTTCGTCGTCTTCATAGTCGTCGACGTCGTAGTCTTCGTCCTCGTCGTCTTCGAAGTCTTCTTCATCAAAGTCATCGTCTTCGTCTTCATCAGCCTCGACAATGTCCAGGGGAAGCTCGATACCGAAGGCGGTAAACAGAGCGTCGTCGTAGGTGAAGAAGGCGTCAGCGAGACGGTCTTCAGCGGCGATTACTGCCGGCGAGAATTCGTCGCCGGTGGAGGATGCTTCAAAGTGTTGCTCTAAAGCGGCAATGAGTCGGTTAAGTGCTGCGCGCGGATCTGTAGCCATATGCCAAGGTTAGCGAGATTTTCTCCCCCGCGCAGCGATTAGGTAATAATCAGTTGTAGTTTGCCGGCTGTAGTTTGTGTCTTGGCCCGGGGATATTAACCCCGGGCCAAGACACAAAAGCTGCTTTTACTCGTTTAGACCTAGCTGCTCGCGCACAAAGTCCACAAACAGGTCTTCACCCTTGATGCGGCTGGTTTCTTCAGGGCCAACCACCACGCGCACGCCGTCGCGCAAAAGCTGGGAGGCGCCGCCGTCGGGGCCCAGAGGCAAAATCACCCATTCTTTAGCCGGGCGATAGCGCTTGGTAGGTGCGCCGCCAGCAATAATGGATTTGATGTTGGCAGCTACCACTTCGGCGTGTGCGCGGGCGGCGTCGGCGCGCTTAGATTCACGCACATCGGTTAGGTCGCCGATAGCCCACACGTGGGGGTGGTCGATTACGCGCAGGTATTCATCCACCCGGATAGTGCCGTCATAGTGGCGGATGTCGGCGTAAGACTGGCCTAGGAAGGAGCTGGCTACTCGCGCCCCATAGGCGCGGAACCAAATGTCGGCTTCAATGGTGCGCCCAGCCTTGGTTTCCACAGTGAAGGGAGACAAGGTGGCCACATCAGTGGAAGGCAGGTAAGCCAGCTTGTCGCCGGTAATGATTTCTACGCCGCGATCAAGTAGCTGGGCGCGGATAGCTTCACGCAGTTCACTCTTGTAGTCGCTGGAGCACAAAATATCGTCGGCGCTCTCAACCATGATTACGTGCAGGTCAGGGAAGGCGGAGGTAATTTCACCAGCTAGCTCCACCCCCACTGCACCGGCGCCCAGAATCAGCACCCGCCTGGCAGCTGCTAGGGCGTCGTTAGTGCGGGCAATGCGGGCCTTGGCCACCGCTGAGGGTGAGTCCATGTGCTTAGCCGGGAAGGGGTAAGCCGTGCCGGTAGCTAAAATCAGCTGGTCAGCTTCAATTACCTGGCCATCGGAGGTACGCACGGTGGTGCCATCCACGCTCATGGCGGTGGCGTGAACTACGCGACCATTTTTAAGCAGGTGATCGTAGGGCAGGAAGATTTTTTGTGCCCAATCGGGGTCAACCGTGGCGCGCAGCGCTGCCGCGTGGTTAACGAAAGTGTCTTTTTGTTCGATCAGAGTTACTTCGGCACACTCGTCTAGGGCTTTAGCCGCAGTGATACCGCCATAGCCACCACCGACAATAGTGACGCGAACCATAATACTTCTCCCGGGTAATAGGTTGGGTGGCCATACCGCGTCGCTTGCGGCGGCCTTAGTTAAAGCCTAGCGCACCTAGGCCTTAAGTCCACGGTTTTACTGAAGCCTAGTTGTGCGCTTAGCCTCAGCCATGCAGCGAAAAGACCGACTTTAGGCCGGCTACGAGCTTACTTAAGACTGCTACGAGCTTACTCATCGGATGATCAATAGAGTCATATCTACGCCGCAGCCATAGGCCAATTAGCGCCCCTAGCGCTGAAAGCTGCATTAGCATTGAAAGCGAGACCACCTGGGGCGGGTACAGCACACTAAAGTATTTCTCTGTAATAGGGTACAGCTTAACTATAGAAAGCCTTATTAACTCATAGTTAATGTCTTTAAGCAGACGTTGGTTTCCCTCATAATCGAACGTTAACCAGGCAAGTAGCATGGCTACCAGTGCCACCAGCGGATAGGCAAAGTGGGGCCTTATCTCGCGCACTATAAACCCACAGATAAAAGTCAACAGCAACATGGACCCTCCCAGCAGACCAAATTCTGCTACGCGTACCAGCCCCAGTAACCACCACTGGGGTCCGGTATCTAAGGCCTCAAAAGAGTTGGTCCTTTTAAACACCTCGTTATAAACCATCAGGCCACAGAAGTAGAAGAACCCAATCCAAGCTACATATACGATACAGATAAAGGCAGAAGTATTTGTGCCATCGTTGAAATAGGGAACAGGGTCAGGGCCATCTGCAGCAGTCTTTTTGTGGCTTACTCGCTTTGGGGTATCGCTTTCAGCGCCAGAGGATTTTCTAGCCTTCTGCTCTACCTGCTCCACAGTGCCAATCGCTAACGCCTTGCTAATTTCTGCCGGATCCACCAGGGCCTGCTCACAGTCAGCAAAAGCTTGTGTTAACTGCCTTTTTGCAGCTAGCGCCGCCGATGAAGTTTCACCGGCGGCGCTAGCAGCTTGATACTGCCTAAGAACAGCAATTAAACGGTCAAGTGAGGCACCAGGGTCAGTCTCCATGTCCTAACCATAGCCTCATGTATGTGCCTTGGCACATGTTTAGTCCAAACCACGGCGCTTAAGTAGGTGCTCCAAGCTGGGCTTACGTCCCGCAAAGCGCTGGTAGCTAAGGGCCGCCTCGCGGCTATCGCCACGGCTGAGGAACTCATCGCGGAAGCGCTGACCGGCCTGACGGTTAAGTCCGCCGTCGTTGTCAGCCTCAGTGCCAATCGCACCCAGGCCAGCAGTGCGGAACCAGGCCACCGCGTCGGCGTCCATAACTTCACTCCAAATGTAGGCGTAGTAAGCGGCGTCGTAGCCCCCACCAAAGGCGTGTGAGAAGTAGGCGGTGCGGTAACGCGGCAGCACTAGGGCGTCGTCGATACCAGCCTGAGCTAGTGCCTGGTGCTCAAACTCCTCCACCTGCTCAGCCTCGGTGGGTACCTGCTCGGGAGCAAGCTGGTGCCACGCCTGGTCTAGTAGGGCTGCGCCCAGGTATTCGCTGGTCATGTAGCCCTGGCCGAAACTACCCTGGGCACGCAGCTGCTCTAGCAGGTTGGCAGGCATGGGCTCGCCGGTTACGTGGTGGCGGGCGTAGCGAGCCAATACCTGGGGGTGCAGCGCCCAGTTTTCGTTAACCTGAGAGGGGAACTCCACCACGTCACGGGCTACGTTAGTGCCGTTAACTGACGGGTAGTAGGTGGCCCCAAACATGCCGTGTAGGGCGTGGCCAAACTCGTGGAAGCAAGTAATTACGTTGTCCCAGCTAAGCAAGGTGGGTCCAGAAGCAGGCTTGGTGATGTTGAGGCAGTTAATGATGATCGGCTTGGTGTCAGTCAAGGCGCCGGGCTCATTAAAAGTATTCATCCAGGCGCCACCGGACTTACCCTTGCGGGCATAGTAGTCACCCACAAATAGCGCCAGCACACTGCCATCAGCTTCGCGCACTTCCCATACACGCAGGTCGGGATCATACATGTGAGCGGCCAGGTCTTCGCGCTCGTGGAAAGTGATGCCGTAGAGACGGTTGGCGGCAAAGAAAACACCGTCAATGACGTTATTTAGCTCCAGGTAGGGGGCCAAAATCTCGTCATCCACACCGAACAGTTCTTTACGTTCGGCTTCCTCATAGCGCAGCCAGTCTGCGGTGGTGAACTCGACGCCGGGCTCAGCCTGGGCCATGCGCTGGGCTAGACGCTGTCCATCACGGCGGGCGTTGGCCATAGCCGGACCGGCCAGGCGTGAAAGCATGGCGTTTACGGCCTGTGTGGTTTTAGCTGCAGATTCTGCGGCCACACTAGCGGCGTGGTGTTCAAAACCCAATAGCTGGGCACGCTGGGCGCGTAGCTTAGCTAGCTGCTCAACGATCTGACGGGTGTCACGCTCGCCCCCAAAGTTACGGCTCTTAGCCTTGTTAAGTAGGGCTACGCGCTCATCATGGTTTTCTAGCGTGGCCAGCTGCGGGGTGAGAGTAAAGTTAGCTACCCCACTGGCGTGGATTTCGTCAGTAACCAGGGTGTGGAAACGCGCCGAAAGCTTAGTAATGGCGGCGTTTAGTTCACGTAGCTTGGCCAGGTCTGCGCCTTCTAGGGCCACGCCGTCGCGCTCAAATTCTTCTACGGCCAGGGTGATGACGCGCTTGGTTTCCTCATCAAAATCCTGGTCTGATTCGGCCAGCTGCTTATAGCGGCGATACATGCGCGCATCTAGCGAGTAAGCGTCAGAATGCTCGCTCAGTTCAGGAGCTAGACGCTCTTCTAGGTCATCAAGATCTGGGCAGTAGGTGGCCGAGGTTAGCGCACCTAGGGCGATTAGGGCGCGTTCAAGTAGGACGCCGCTAAGCTCACAGGCCACCACGGTGTTGTCAACGGTGGGCGGCTGCGGGTTGGTGGCGATAGCTTCCCACTGGGCGCGCTGCTGGCTCATACCGGCGCGGATAGCGGGTTCAAAGTCTTCATGCTTTAGCACGCTAAAGTCAGGTAGGCCTAGTTCCAGGCTCCAGGGCTTAGCTAGCGGGTTCGCCGGGTCGAGATCGGCCTCCATGGCTGCGATAGTGGCTGAGAAAAGTTCACTCATGTACCTATGTTGGCACACTTGCTCGCTACATATTCGTAATCTTTCGCGCCCCGCGTGCCTCAAGGCCCGACGGCGTCAAAAGCGGTGCCGGTTAGCTGTCCGGTTAAGTCAGCGCTTTGGGCTCTGGCTAGCGGTTTAGCCAGCGGTCACGCCCCCAGTGGAATAGGTGGCGTAGCCCTAAACCAAGCAGCGCCCCCATCCCAGCACAGGGCAAGGCGTAGCGACTAACTTCCCAGTAGGCGATATCGAGCATCAGCGCGCCGTGGAAGAAAGTGCGCGTGGCGTCTTCAAAAAACAGCATCACCCAAGTGGTTAGCAGCGCCATAGCCACCACAAAGGGGTAGGAAATAAAGGCGCGCACCTGGCGAATTTTTGGCCCGGCACAGAAAAACACAGCTAGCAGCATAAATGGGCCCAATGAGCCGACCCCGGTGAAGGAATCTAGGAACTGTAGCAATCCTAGTGGGATACGAATTTGGCCCACCGGGGTGTACAGATAAGAGTGCACCACCATATACACAATTAGGGTTACTACCTGCGAAAACGTAAACCAGGCGGTGTATTTAGCCAGGGCTAGCCAGGTAGGTACCTGCTCATCTTGCGCCGGGCCAAAGCCAACCGCATGTGAAAAATCAGGGTCGACGGCGTCGTCGTAAGTTACGTTGTCGGGCAAGTGATAGCTGGCCCCCGTAGTGCTGGTATTACCCAATTCTCCCCCTGTAATGCCTCGATGCCCTTATCCTAGTTCAGTGCTGGTGGATTTAACTATTTAGCCAGATTATCCTCAAAATGTCAGCTATTTTAGGAGTCAGTTATGAGTGCGTGTCCTACCCTACCGGTTATGGCCAGCCTGGCACGCATTGTCAGCCAAGGTTTAGTACCAGCTACCAGCGCCACTAGCGTAGTGCAGGCAGTTAACAATCTGCTGGCGGTGCAAGGCCAACAGGTTTCAGCCCTACCCCACGCCCTATTGGAGCGCACCCCGGGCGCAAAGTTCAGCGATGTAACCACAGCTTTTAACCAGTTAGAGTTGGTGCGCTCGCGACCCATGCGCGGCACCGTACATATCACTAGCGCCGCTGACTACCACTGGCTTCGGCTAACCCTAAATCAGCACTCCAACTATACTTTGCGCAATCAGTCGATCCTAGGGGGCATTAGTGAAACTGACCTAGAGACCGCCTGGCAGCTAGTAAAAACCCACGCCCCAACGCAGGGCATTAGACGCAAAGACATGTTTGCCCTGTGGCTGCAAGCGGGCCTAGCTGTTAAAGCCCAAAATGCCACTTCCCCCAAGGCTCCCCCCACCGAGCAGGCCCGGGTTAACCGCTGGTGCAATTTGATGATGTGGGAGCTGGATAGAAAGGGCCTAGTAGTGGAAGGCCCTATGGGCACCAATGAGCATCGTTTCATTGACGCCACCTGCCTACCTGCCGCCACCAGTGCGGCTAGTGGCTTTAAATTTGATCCAGCTGATCTGCGCGCGGCGCGTATGGAAGTAGCTAGGCGCTATGCCTACGGGCACGGCCCTGTAAGCGTAGCTGATCTGGCTCGTTGGGCCGCTTTACCGGTAACTCAGGCCCGCCAAGCCCTAGAAGATGCAGTTAGTAACAGCGAGCTAATTGTCCGCGTAAAAATCGAGGAAAATACATTTACTCCCGCTGCGCCACCTAAAGCTGTCAAAGAGTATAATCAGCTGTTATATATGCGCGCAGATTTACCTGATCTGTTAGCAGATAATCTATCCCAGGCCCGCAGGTTAATTTATTTACCCGCTTTTGATGAGCTGCATGTAGGCTACCGTAACCGCACCTGTCTTACTGACGACGCAGGTGAAAAGCTTATTTGTCCTACCGCTAACGGTTTATTTAGGCCCTTAATTGTTAATAATGGCCGACTTATCGCGGTACGGCCGGCATCTAGCGGGGTTATCTGGTTAGACAAACCCACCCCTTACATGGACAAACGAGTAAATAAACTAGTCGACAATAGGTTAGAAAGCTTACAATAGGTCATAAGCTTGACCCCTTTCCCTAGGACTCCAAAATGTCAGCCCTTACTATTTTTCATACCGGCAGCGTTATCGTTGACGAGGCTTTGCTCTACCGTCGTCCCAGCGACCACCCGCTAGCTTGGACCCACCTGCTACGTGATGACTCACGGTTAGTTGAGGTACCGGTATCGTGCTACCTGCTTGAGGGCCGCCACGGGCGCATGCTCATTGACACCGGCTGGCACCCAGATAACCGCACCAAACTAGGCCAAATAGCTAACCTACGTCAGCAATACCTCGCTAAACGAGCAGTTTTACCGCAAGGCCAGGCCATTGATGAGCAACTAGCGCAAATGGGGATTAGCCCCAAAGATCTTGACCTAGTGATGCTCTCACACTTGCACTGCGATCACGCTGATGGTTTGCGGCTAGTTAAAGACGCCCCCGGCATTATGGTCTCTAAAGCCGAGTGGCGCGCCGCCAAGCGAGACCACCTGCACTACCTGCCCCACCAGTGGAAGCATGTAGCTATCAACACCTACCCGTGGAATACCAAGATTGGTCCTTGGGATGCAGGCTTTGACGTCTACGGGGATGGCTCCGTGGTTACAGTGGCCCTACCAGGTCACTCCTATGGGCTAACTGCCACCATTATTCGTTCTTCTAACATTTCCAGCTCCGACCCGGCCCGCTGGGTGCCTAATGCTTCTGGCGACGGCGTCCACGACGGGCGCGAGTTCATCTTGCTTACCTCCGACGCCGGCTATGGGCGCCCCTCCCTAGAAGAGGATCTACGTCCCGGCGTGGTTATCAAGGCCGGCTGGGCGCGCCGCTCCCTGGATTGGATTCGTCAGGTGTCTAAAGATCCACGCTGCCTGCGCGTAATCGCCAGCCATGACCCTGAAATTATTCCTGAAACCATACAGCTCTAGCGCGGCCCTAAACCGGCAAGTGCGATCAGCTTGAGCTGGCCCTACGGTTTAGGCGTCAATGCGCTCGCGGTCTACCTCGTCAGCGCTATCAATAATAAATTCGCGCCTAGGCGCCACACTTGAACCCATAAGAAGTTCAAAGGTGGATTCGGCCAGTTCTACCGCCGCCTCATCAGCTAGCGTGATTCGGCGCAGCATCCGGTGTTGGGGTTCCATAGTGGTTTCAGCCAGCTGGTGGGCGTCCATTTCACCTAGACCCTTATAGCGTTGGGGTTCTTTAAAGGTGCGTCCCTGCTTTTCTAGCTTGCCTAAAGTGCTAACCAGCTCTTCATCAGAGTAGGTGTAGATAATTTCCTTCTTCTTGCGTCCCTTAGCGCTGACCTCAATGCGGTGCAGTGGCGGTACCGCAGCGTAAACTCGCCCCGCCTCAATCATGGGGCGCATATAGCGGAAGAACAGCGTCAGCAGCAGGGTGCGGATGTGTGCGCCGTCGACGTCAGCATCAGTCATCAAAATAACCTTGCCGTAACGGGCTGAGGAAATATCGAAGGTGCGTCCACTGCCAGCCCCTACCACCTGGATGATGGCGGCGCATTCAGCGTTATGCAGCATGTCGGCGGCGGACGCCTTTTGCACGTTAAGGATCTTGCCACGAATAGGCAGCAAAGCCTGGTTTTCGCTGTTGCGCGCATTTTTGGCGGTACCCAGCGCCGAGTCACCCTCAACGATAAACAGCTCAGAGGTAGCCACGTCGTCGCTACGGCAGTCAGCTAGTTTAGCGGGCAGGGTGGAAGTTTCCAGCGCAGTTTTACGGCGGGTAATTTCCTTATGCATCCGGGCACTTACGCGCGCACGCATCTCCCCCACAATTTTTTCTTGCAGGGCCCGCGCCTGGGCTTTAAGGTCACGCTTGGGGCTGTTAAGCAGGGCGGTTAGCTCTTTTTCCACCACTGCGGCCACAATGGCTCGCACCGGGGCGGTACCTAGAACTTCTTTAGTTTGCCCCTCAAACTGCGGCTCGGGCACGCGCACGGTAACCACTGCGGTCAGGCCAGCTAAAACATCGTCTTTTTCAATTTTGCCGTCGCGCGAGTTTAGCTTTAAGGCGCGCGAATTGACGCTGATCTGTTTGCGCATCACCTTAACTACGGCCTGCTCAAAACCGCTTAGGTGAGTGCCTCCCATAGGCGTAGCAATAATGTTTACAAAAGAACGCTCACAGGTGTCGTAGCCGATCCCCCAGCGTAGCGCCACATCCACCTGGCAGGTGCGCTCCACCTCTACCGGGCGAAGGTGTCCGCGCTCGTCAAGCTGCTGGACAGTCTCGTTATAGGTACCCTGGCCGGTGAGGCGGAAAGTATCGGTCACTGAGCCGTCTTTCGCCAGGTAGTCAACAAAGTCGGCGGTGCCCCCCAAGGCCAGGTAGGTTTGGGGACCGGCGGGTTTGCGGGCGTCAGCTGCGTCAGTTTCATTGTCGACGACGACGCTGCGCTCATCGATTAGCCGCAGGCTCAGCCCGGGCACCAAAAACGAAGTTTGGCGCAGCCGCGAGGCTAAAGCGGCGCCGTCGTAGTCATTGGGGCTGGGGAAAATCTGCCGGTCAGCCCAATACCGCACCCGCGTGCCGCTAACCCCTCGCTTAACCTTACCCACAACCCGCAGTTCACTGGCCTCATCGAAGGCAGTAAAGGGGCTGTTGGGGCTCATGCCGCTTGAATCATCAAAGATTCCTGGCTCACCGCGCCTAAAACTCATGGCGTAGGTTTTGCCGCCACGGTCTACCTGCACATCCATGCGGGCAGACAGGGCGTTAACCACTGAGGCGCCCACCCCGTGCAAACCGCCGGCAGCGCCATAGAGGCCGCCACCGAATTTACCGCCGGCATGCAACTTGGTGTAAACCAGCTCCACTCCGCTCAGCCCAGTGGAAGGCTCAGTATCTACCGGCACCCCGCGCCCGTCGTCACGTACCTCAATTGAGCCATCTGTATGCACGAAGACGTCAATATTTTTGGCGTAACCTTCAAGTGCCTCGTCAACGGCGTTATCTACTATTTCCCAAACGCAATGCATCAGTCCACGCTGATCGGTAGAACCGATATACATGCCTGGACGCTTGCGAACCGCTTCTAGGCCTTCTAAAACGGACAGATGACGAGCGGAGTAGGCAGGGGCTTCGGACACGTGTACAACCTATCTGATTGCGCCGATTAATGCATATTGCGGGTGTATCTGTGGGTGAACACACTGCGCCAACAGCAAAAATAGGGCTTTAGAAGGACAAAATTTTTAAAACCTGTGTTGGTATTAAGCCATGAATGTTAGCAGCGTATTGAATCAGTCAGCTAGCCAGGCGGTTGAGCCGCTCAATGTGGCAGACCGCTGCGACCTTTGCGGGGCGCGCGCTTACATGCGCGCGGTACTAATGAACGGGCCGCTACTGTTTTGCGCCCACCACGGCAAGGCCAATTTAGAGGCGCTGCGCGCCCAGGCTTTGCGCATTGATGACTTTACCGACGAGCTCGACTAAGCCACAGCCATTGCTCGGCTGAACCACAACTATCGCTTAACTGAGCACCAGCCATTGACTTAACCAACAACCAAAGTAACGTGGCCCCCTAGCTAACAGCTAGGGGGCCACCGTTAACTCTGGTATCAGTCCAGGTAGTCGCGTAGCACCTGGCTGCGTGAGGGGTGGCGCAGTTTGCTCATGGTCTTAGACTCGATCTGGCGGATACGTTCACGGGTAACCCCGTAAACCTTACCGATCTCATCTAGGGTCTTGGGCTGGCCGTCGGTTAGGCCAAAGCGCATAGACACCACGCCAGCTTCACGTTCAGAGAGGGTATCAAGCACTGCGTGCAGCTGCTCTTGCAGCAGGGTGAAGGATACGGCGTCTGCGGGCACAACCGCCTCGGAGTCCTCAATCAGGTCACCGAATTCGCTGTCACCGTCTTCACCTAGCGGAGTGTGCAACGAGATGGGTTCACGCCCATACTTTTGCACCTCAATGACCTTTTCTTCGGTCATGTCGAGCTCTACAGCCAGCTCAGCTGGGGTAGGTTCACGCCCTAGATCCTGCAGCATTTGGCGCTGCACGCGGGCCAGCTTGTTGATTACCTCAACCATGTGCACCGGGATACGGATGGTGCGGGCCTGGTCAGCCATGGCGCGGGTGATAGCCTGGCGGATCCACCAGGTGGCGTAGGTGGAGAACTTGTAACCCTTGGTGTAGTCAAACTTTTCTACAGCGCGGATTAGACCCAGGTTACCTTCCTGGATCAGGTCCAAGAACAACATGCCGCGACCGGTGTAGCGCTTAGCTAGCGAAACCACTAGACGCAGGTTAGCTTCCAGCAGGTGGTTCTTGGCGCGCTGACCGTCTTGGGTAATCCAGTACAGTTCACGGCGGTATTTGCTGGTCAGCTCTGCGGATTTGTCGGCCAAGATGTGCTCAGCGTAGAGGCCAGCCTCAATACGCTTGGCTAGCTCCACCTCTTGGACGGCGTTAAGTAGGGCAACTTTACCGATCTGCTTGAGGTAGTCCTTAACCGGGTCGGCGGTAGCACCAGCGGTGACTACCTTCTGTGCCGGCTCGTCACCCTCATCAGAGTCGTTAACGGTGTAGCCCTTTTTCTCTTCCTTCTTAGAGCGCTTGCCCTTCTTCTTGGCGTTAGCCTTTTCGGCCTCTTCCTGACGCACACGCTCTAGGTCACCGGTTAGGGCAGCAATGGAGGGCTGCATCTTGATGCCCTTAATTACCCAGCCGCGGAATACCAGGCCGTTTTGGGTCAGGAAGTCACGGGCCACCATGGGGGCTGAGCCCTTGTAGATGAAGCGCGGTACCGGGCCGTGACCGTAGGGAGCCAGGGTGATGGGCTCTTCCAGGGTGCCGTCGCCAACGATCTCCAGATCCTTAACCACAGTGTGTGAGCGCACAAACAGGGTGGAGCCGGGGGCTAGGCGGATGTTTTTGAAAGCGGCAGGAGTGTTGAACGGTGACTTTTTAGAGCCGTCACCATTGTTTTCCAGATTTACATCCAGGTAGTAGTCACGCTTTTCAGGAGCGGGAGCCGGCGCGGGCTCGTCGTCCCCGTCGTAGTCGTCGCTCTCCTCATCGGCATCCTCGTCAGAGTCCTGCTCAGAATCTTCCTCGAAGTCCTCGTCTACCAGGTCTTCTTCAAGGGATTCGTCGTATTCCTCATCCTCCGGGTCGAATTCCAGTTCAGCATCAACCGGCTTGCGACTAGCTTTATTGGGAGCCACGGACATCCTTTCGCGCACCAAAACATCGACAACAGGGGCAATTTTGCCACTATCTTGGGGTACAACCCCGCTAGTTTAGCTTTTATTCCCGCCGTTTCCTATTTTGGTTACGCAATGTTCCAACGCTAGTCGAGCTTAGTAGTGTAGGTGACTACCGGGCAGGGGGCTTCAAGCAGCAGGCGCTGGGCGTTAGGACCTATATTCATACCGCCGCAACGTGAGCGGTGAGCCAAACCAATCACCACGTAGGAGGCGTGGTTTTCGCGGGCCGCTTCCAGCACGAACTCGCTTACATCCTTACCGCGTGGGCAGGGCTGCACCGCGTAGTCCAGGTCTTCTTGACCAAGTGCATCATGAAGCACTTCCATCACCTGGCTGTCCACAGCCAGATCGTCGCCGCGATGCTTTTGGGCATATACGCACAGCAGTTTTTCGTCTAAACGTTTGGCCAAATTCACTGCTTCAACTAAGGCTGCCCGTGATTCCAGGGTCCCGTGATAGCTCATGATGACGGCCATTTTTTTGCACCTCGTTTTGTATTATCCCTAGTCAAAGGCTGTTTGACTATCCATTTAGCGTACTCACAAAGCCAGCGCATTACCACAAATGTGACTGATCGCCTATCGTGTAGCTATGAGCGATCTGCCGGCACACCTAGCTAGTCTTCGTCCCCATTTTGATGCGCAGGTATGTGCGCATCTTGGGGCGTATGCCGATTCGTGGCGCAACACGCCAGCGCTAGATGAAGTTTTTACCATACTCTCTAGTGCCTTGGCAGGTGGTAAACGTATGCGCGCTATCCTGGGGGCTATTGGCTACGCATACGCCAGTGAGTTTGGGGCTTACAAACTGGCTTTAACTTCACCTCAGGCAGCAGCACTGGGGGCGGCGCTAGAGTTTTATCAGGCTAGCGCTTTAGTTCACGACGACGTCATTGATCATGCCTTAACCCGGCGCGGCCAAGTAGCTACTCACGTAGCTTTCTCCAAGCTACACGGTGATAACGGCTGGCGCGGCAACGCTAGCGATTTTGGTGGGGCCGCAGCGATTTTGGCAGGCGACGCCCTACTAGCCTGGGGTGGCGACTTGGTCACACAGGCTAGTGAGGTAACTGGAAACTACGGTGCTGTTAATGCTTTTAATCACATGTGTGCAGAGGTGGCGCTAGGCCAGTACCTAGATGTGCGCAACGAAAACCTGCCCCTAAACGGATCAGATGGCGAGCAAATGGTGTCCCAGTCACTAGCAGTCATCAAACACAAGTCGGCGCGCTACTCGGTAGCTTGCCCGCTGATCATTGGCGCGCTACTGGCAGGAGCGAGCCCAGATAGCCCGGCTGTAAAAGCTCTAGAAACTTACGGCGAAAACGTGGGCGCCGCCTTCCAGCTACGTGACGATGAGCTGGGCGTATTCGGCTCCTCCAAAGTCACCGGCAAGCCCGTTGGTGGCGATATTCGTGAAGGTAAACGCACCGTTTTGGTGGGGCTGACCTGGCAGCTAGCAGGCGCTAACGGCCGCGCCCTGCTCAGCGACGTCGTCGGCAACACGAACGCATCTGAGATGCAAATCGCAGCTGTGGCAGACCTAATGAAGGACTGTGGGGCCTACCAAAAGCACGAACAACTTATCAACGACTACCTAACACGTGGTTTAGCTTGCCTTAGCCATGACACTCTAGGGGCCTCAATTATTGCCGATTTACAGGTTTTAGCCCAGGTTTTAACCATTCGCCAAGCTTAAATTCACCAATTTCCCAGCTGTAGGCCATGCGTAGAATTTGTTAACCCCATAGACTAGGGCACGTGAGTAAAGATTCCGTTTTAGGCCAGGTTCTAGATGAGCGCTATGAAGTGCGCACACGCTTGGCACAGGGCGGAATGGCTGTCGTCTATCGCGGTTATGACCACCGCCTAGGGCGCGAGGTAGCCATTAAGGTTATGCACTCGCACCTGGCCGATAATGAAGCTTTCGTTTCACGTTTTAAGCGTGAAGCCCATTCGGCCGCGCAGCTGTCGGATGCGGGGATCGTTGCCGTCTATGACCAAGGCAAAACCCCCTCCGGACGCCCGTATCTGGTGATGGAACTGATCGATGGCATTACCATGCGTAAGTTCATCGCCACTCGTGGCTACACGCTTGGACGCGCCATTGAGCTAACCAAGCAGCTACTTTCCTCCCTGGAAACCGCCCACCAAGTCGGCATTATCCACCGCGACATCAAGCCCGAAAACGTCCTGCTGCCCACTAACGGTAAAACCGCCAAGGTAGCCGACTTTGGTCTAGCCCGCGCTGCCGACGCCATCACCGCCACCGCTACCGGCACGGTTATGGGGACCGTAGCCTATATGTCCCCTGAGCTGGTGCGTACCGGTAAGGCCGGCACTAGCGCCGACATATTTGCGGTAGGCGTTACCTTCTATGAGCTACTAACTGGTACGCAGCCTTTTACGGCTGACACCCCAGTACAGGTAGCTTTACTCAACGTAAATGAGCCCATTCCGGCTCCCTCCAAGCTGGTGCCTTGGCTACCACCGCAGATCGACGAGATTGTCAGCGCGCTAACCAACCATGATTTAAATATTCGCCCCGCCAACGCCACTAAGGCTTTGGAGCTGGTTGAGCGTTTAGTGGACACTATTCCGGCCAATGTGCTTAAGCACGATTTGGATTCTGAAGAGAGCCACACTCTGGTTGACCCCATGCCGGTCTCTAGCCAGCACGTGGCCGGGGTAAATGTGGGGCCACAGTCCGGTGCACCAGTGGCCTCCAGGTCGGCTTATTCTGCCGCATCAGCTCCCTCTAACTTCTCTGCTACCAGCGGTAACAGCGGGCAGTACAGCACCCCCAGCTACTACTCCACCCCCACCTACCAGCCTCAGATGCCCGCTATGGCTGATACTGGCTGGCAGCAAAGCTATAGCGACGACGACGATGAGGGCCTGCGTCGACGTGGCCTGCTGGTGGGTATCCCTACCGCACTGGCACTGGCCGGACTGGCTGGAATTGGCGCCTACATTTTGGCTAGCCCCGATAAACCCTCACAGGTTTCAATTCCTGACGTAACCGGTAAAACCCAAGACGATGCAGTAACCGCCCTAGACGATGTAGGGCTAAAAGCCGCCGGTATTTCAGCCAGCTCTAGCACCGTGCCCAAGGGCCAAGTAATTAGCCAGCAGCCTACTGCCGGTACTACCGCCAAAACCGGTGATACGGTCACCCTAACCATTTCTAGCGGCAGCTAGGGCAGATAGGCTGTGGGTTTTTGGCGCCCGCGCGCCAAAAACCCACCCTGCACCAAAGCGTTGAGCCCGCGGCAAGCCGTGGGCTCAAAACTTTAGGTGGCTTTAGCTACGCAGCATTTCTGCCACTTCAAAGGCAATCTCTAGGGACTGCTGGTGGTTTAGGCGCGGATCAACCAGGGTTTCGTAGCGCTGGGCTAAGTCAGCTTCAGCGATATGCTCACCGCCGCCTAAAACTTCAGTGACATCATCGCCGGTCAGCTCTACGTGTATACCCCCAGGCACGGTCCCAACAGCGCGGTGCACCTGGAAGAAACTGCGGGTTTCAGCCAAAATATCGGCAAAACGGCGCGTCTTGTAACCATTTTCAGAAGTAATGGTGTTGCCGTGCATCGGATCGCAAATCCAGGTAACCGGACGCCCGTCAGCCTTAACCGCCTGGGCCAGGGCTGGCAGACGCTGCTCAATCAGGTCTGCCCCCATGCGGGTAATAAAGCTGATGCGCCCGCCTTCACCACTGGGGTTAAGCCTATCCATAAGCGCATAGAGCTCATCAGGGCTAGCGTCAGGACCGATCTTGACCCCAATAGGGTTACGCACACCCGAAAGCAGGGCCACATGGGCGCCGTCGATGTCACGGGTGCGCTCACCAATCCAAAGCATATGGGCACTAGTGTCGTAAGGGTCGCCGGTACGTGAATCTTCACGCGTCATGGCATCTTCATAGTCAAGCAGCAGCGCCTCATGGGCGGAGTAGAAATCAACCTGAGTTAGCGCCCCAAAATCCACCCCAGCGGCTTTCATAAAGCGCATAGAGCGGTCCAACTCCCCCGCCATAGTGGCAAAACGCGCATAGGCCGGGTTTTCAGTAAAGCCCCGGTTCCATGAGTGCACTTCGCTAAGTGAGGCATAGCCACCCATGGTGAAAGCACGAATCAGGTTCAGCGTAGTACCAGAGCGTAAATATGCATCCAGCATCCGCTTAGGATCTGGAACGCGGGCTGACTTAGTAAACTCATGGCCGTTAACGCAATCGCCGCGATAAACCGGCAAGGTTACCCCGTTGCGAGTTTCAGTATCAGCAGAGCGCGGCTTAGCGTATTGGCCCGCCATACGCCCAATTTTCACCACCGGCATGGAGGCCCCATAGGTAAGCACAATCGCCATCTGCAAAATGGTTTGTACCTTTAAACGAATAGTGGTGGCGTCGCCCTTCTCAAACGACTCCGCACAGTCGCCACCCATCAACACAAAAGCTTTGCCCTGGCCAGCACGCTCCATATCAGCCCGTAAAGAATCAGCTTCACCGGCAAACACTAGCGGCGGACGACGTCGTAGATCGTTAACCACGTCAGCTAACTGCTGGGGATCGGGATAGGACGGTTGCTGAGCCGCCGGACACGAACGCCAATCAAAGTTACGCATAGGCCCAATCATAAAGGGTAAAAAGATGGCCCCCACATAAACGTGGGGGCCACCTCAGTAGCGTTTAAGCTCAGTGCTCCACAGGAGCGTCAGAAGCCTCAACATGCTGGCCAATGCCTTCCATTAGGCCCTTGAACCAGTCCTGGTCGATGTTGAAAGGCTTGCCACCGGCGATACGCGGGAACGCGATGGCGGTTAGCACGTCACCGTTCTCCTCGTCCTGACCGATTACGCCAGGCTCGCCGCGCAGAGCGCACTCAACAGCCAGGTCGCACATGCTCTTGATCAGGTCTAGGTCTTCCTGGTGAGCGGCAGCTGCGCGAGAGTAGTAGCCCGACTTCTGGACCATAACCTTCTCAGCACCAATGAGCTTGGCGAACTTCTTGGCGAACCACTGGCCGGGGTTGATGGTGTCTAGCTTGACGTGGCCGAAGGGGTCACGCTGTACCTCTTCACCAGCAGCCTCTAGCTCGGCGATGATCTCGGGAACGCCAGCACCCTCAGACAGGAAGATGTTGACGTTGCCCTGCTCGTCCATGATGGCCTTTAGACGCTCAGCCTCAGCGGCGATGTCTAGCTTAACCTCGGGCAGGTAAACAGCGTGCACATCCCAGCGCTCGCGGGTTAGACCCAGGGAGGGGGCCCACTGCTTGGTGTCTAGCAGCTGACGGTAGCGTAGGGCGGTCTCAGCGGTTAGGTAACCACAGTTACGACCCATGCACTCGTGCACGATCAGCATGCGGGGGTTGGAGCGGTGCTCACCGATTACGTTGAAGGCGAAGTTGGCGCCTTCGTCGGCGGCAGTCCAGGCACCCAGGGACTGACGGATCGGCACTACGTCGTTGTCAATGGTCTTGGGCAGGCCCACTACGGTTAGCTCGTAGTTGTGTTCGTGTAGGTAGGCAGCTAGGTCAGCAGCGGTGGTGTTGGTGTCATCGCCACCGATGGTGTGCAGCACGTCCACGCCGTCCTTGCGTAGCTGCTCGGCAGCGAATGCCAGCGGGTCTACGCCTTCGGCTACTAGACCACGCTCAACCAGGTTCTTGGCGTTGGTCAGCTTGACGCGAGAGTTACCAATGGGGGAACCACCGAAGTTGCGCAGCAGGCCAGCGTTCTTACGGGCCTCCTCGTCAATGACGATGTAGTTGCCGGTCAGCAGGCCGTGGTAGCCGTACTGGTAAGCAATGATCTCAACCTCGGGAGCTACCTCGGTGTAACGCTCAATGAGGTCACCAACAGCGGCGGATAGGCAGGGGGCGAAACCGCCCGCGGTTAGAAGGGCGACGCGACGAACCGACATCGAGAACCTTTCAATTGTGGGTGTATATGGCCTGCGGCCATAGATTTCTTTACTAGTGTACTCGCTCACCTTTGTTGGTGCACGAGTCAAAGGGACTACTTAGCTGAGTCTTCCTCGCTCTGGCCGGCAGGCTCCTCAACTTCAGCTGGAGGCTGGGGCACGCTGGTGAGCGGAGCTTGACGACCACCGGGGGCCTGTACCGGCATAGCCAGCGGGTTGGCCTCAGCCTGGGCGGCCAGCATTTTCTCTACCACTTCAGCGGCGCTGAGCTTGTCAGCGTCCATCATTTTCTTTACGTCTGCAGCGTATAGGTCAACGTATTCCTGGCCTGAGAGGGCCATTAGGGAATACATGATTTCGTCGGTGATAGAACGTAAAACAAAGCGGTCGTTTTCTAGGCCCTGGTAACGGCTAAAGTCTAGAGGCTGGCCAATAACCACCCCAATGCGGTGCAAACGCGGCACTACCTGGCCGATCGGCTGGGCAATATTGGTACCGATCATGGCTACCGGCAGCACCGGGGCGCCGGTAGCTAGCGCCACGCGGGCCACACCGGTTTTGCCACGGTAGAGGCGTCCGTCAGGGCTGCGGGTACCTTCAGGGTAAATACCGAAAAGCTCACCGGAGTTTAGCCGGTCAATACCGGCTTGCAGGGCAGCCATCGAATATTTACCGCCACGACGGTCCACCGGGATGGTGCCCACGGAGGTCATAAACTTTTTCACGCCCCAGCCTTTAAGGCCTTTACCGGTGAAATAGTCTGATTTACCAATGAACGCCACCTCGCGCTCAATCATCAACGGTAGGAAGAAAGAGTCGATAACCGCCAGGTGGTTGGAAGCTAGGATGGCCGGACCTTCAACAGGAATATGTTCTTCACCACGAATCCAGGGTTGATACATCATGTGGATGGCCGGTCCAGCCGTCGCCTTAATCGCACGGTATCCCATGGAACCTCCCAAAACTCATTAGTGAACTGGCGCCTAGCGCGGCTGGGCGCGTGTGGAGACAAGTACTACATTGATATTACAGTTTCGACTGTGTCCACTGTAGCTAAAGCGCCCAATCCTGACCCTAATTACCCTCACCAGGCTAGCTTGCTGCAAATGGGCACACCCTTAGAGCAAGTAACTTTCGTGGTGGTGGACTTAGAAACCACCGGCGCCCAGCCTGGACCTGATGCCATAACCGAGTTTGGGGCGGTGCGCGTGCGCGGGGGCGAAATACTTGATGAGTTTGGGTCTTTAGCTAATCCGGGTACGGCTGTGCCCGCCTACATCACCATGCTCACCGGCATCACCACCTCCATGGTGGCTAGCGCACCGCCGCTGGAGGAAGTTCTGGGCGACTTTATGAGCTGGGCTCGTCTAGATGAGCCTGACACGGTGATTGTGGCCCACAATGCGCGTTTTGATGTTAGCCATCTGCGTAGCGCAGCGGGAGCTTTTGGGATTGATTGGCCTTCGGTGCGGGTGCTGGATACTTTGAAACTGACGCGTAGGGCGTGGAGTCGCAATGATGTGGCCAACCATAAACTGGGTACTTTGGCCCGGTTTGTGGGCGCACAAACTACCCCCACTCACCGTGCGCTCGACGACGCCCGTGCCACTGTGGATGTGCTCTATGCGGCCCTGGAGAAGGTGGCCCTACAGGGGCTAACCCATATGGAGGATCTAACTAGCGCCTGCGACCCAGTTCCCGCCTCACGGCGCGCTAAAGCAACTATGGCCGCCGATCTGCCGCAAGCCCCCGGCGTGTATCGCTTCTATTCACCCGGTAACCAGGTGCTTTATGTAGGTAGCGCCACGAATTTGCGCCAGCGGGTGCGCTCATATTTCACCGCTTCAGAGTCACGCGGGCATATTGCCACCATGCTGGATGTGGCTGACCGGGTTGAATACGAACGCTACCCCACCCTGATTGAGGCTCGGGTGCAAGAACTACGCCAAATTAGTTTCTATGACCCGCCCGCTAACCGCCGTTCGCGTAAACACGCCACTAAAGCTTGGCTGAAGCTAACCGCCGGGCCACGTCCGCGCCTGTCGATTGTTAGCTACGTTGACTACGAGCAGCTAAGTAAAGGTGGTGTGATTGGTCCCTATTCTTCGCGGCGTAGTGCTAATGCAGCTCGGGTGGCTATTGAGGAAGTTTTTGCCCTAGATAGGGTGGGCGATAAGGGCATTAGTGACACTGTCAGCGATGAGGACTACCCTGCCCTAGCTGATTTGGCCTACCAGGCTCTTAGCGATAATGCCACTTTGGTGGTGGATCCGCTGATGCAGCGTATTGAGGCGCTAGCCCAAGTACAGCGCTATGAGGACGCCGGGGTGATCACTAAACGTTTGCAGGCTTATGTGCGTGGCCTGGAGCGGGTTCAGCGCTTGCGTCCGCTGTTTACCTGTCCCTATTTGGTTTCGGCACGACGGCGCAGCCTAGGTGGCTGGGAATTTGTGGCTATCAGCCACGGGCAGCTACTGGGCTCTGCGGTAAGCCCTAGCGGCGTCTACCCCTTAGATGTTTTAGCCGAGTTTGAAGCATTTTTAAGCCCCATCACCCCACCAGAGCGGATCCTGGGCACGCTTATGCTCGAAGAAGCCAACCTTTTGGCTGACTGGGCCCTCGATGAGGGGGCCAGGCTAGTGAGTTTGGATCCGCAAGCGAACCTATCGTGGCCGATTGATTCGCCGGCGCGGCACGCCAAACTACTAGCCCACGCCTAAATTACTTAGCTAGCTGCTTGCGCATTGCCTGCGCTACGGCCTGAGCTACCGTTACCGGATCTAGCGGACGCGACACTACGGCGTCGGCATGAGCCCATGCGGAAAGCCAACCGTCCTGGGGGCGCGCGGTGAGCATAACTACCGCCGGACGTGAGTCCATTTCGGTAAGGAGTTCGTGAGCTAAACCCATACCGCCGAACTTTTTGACTTCGCTGTCAAACACTAGAGCAGCAAAGCGAGTGGGGTTCTCTTTCAGGGCCAGGCGCACAGCTTCAGCGGTGGCGCATTCAAACCAAGTCACTCGCGGCAAGCCTTTATCTGGGCGGCGTCCTACCGCCTCGATCACCTGCTTGCGAGTATCTGAATCGTCTGAAAACACCAGCAGTTCCACGCTGTCTGATTCAGGCGCTGAAGTCATGTTTTCCTCCTGGGTGGCGGCGCCGCAGGGGACGCACACAAATGTTCGCGTTAAGTGTATCTTTCACACCTGCACTAACCAATTTGTAGCTACACTAGAGCTAAGCAATTTTTAGGACAAAAGCCCTAAACCACGTTCTCTAGTTTTTCAGGAGTTGACATGGCTATCTACACCCTGCCTGAACTGCCTTACGACTACGCCGCTTTGGAGCCGCACATCTCCGGGCGCATCATGGAGCTACACCACGACAAGCACCACGCCGCCTATGTAGCTGGCGCCAACAGTGCCCTAGAGGCCCTGGCTGCTGCCCGTGAAGAAGGCAACCTTGGCGCTATCAACCTGTGGGAAAAGAACCTAGCTTTCAACCTAGGTGGACACACCAACCACACCATTTTCTGGAACAACCTCTCCCCCAATGGCGGCGGCGAGCCTGAGGGTGAGCTAGCTGAAGCCATCAAGGACTCTTTCGGTTCCTTTGAAAAGTTCCGCGCCCACTTCACCGCCACCGCACTGGGCATCCAGGGCAGCGGCTGGGCCGTACTGGCCTATGACTCCATCTCCGGCAAGCTAGTTATCTTCCAGTTGTTCGACCAGCAGGCCAATGTGCCCGTGGGCACCGTGCCGCTGTTCATGGTGGACATGTGGGAGCACGCCTTCTACCTGGACTACCTCAACGTAAAGGCCGACTACGTTAAGGCCATCTGGAACATCGCCAACTGGAGCGATGTAGCCAAGCGTCTAGACAACGCTGTAGCTAACGCCAAGCAGCTGATCCTGGGCTGAAACCCACCAAGCTAAACTAGCAAGCTAAAACGAGCACCTAGTAAAACGTGGGGGCGGCTACCAACCGGTAGCCGCCCCCCTTAGCTTTGTTGCCAACAAGCTGCTTGGGCTGCCTAAACGCTGGTTTTAGGCAGCCCAAGCCCTAGCGCAGAATAGGCTCTTGCTTGGCGGTGATTAGACCTTATTTGGCAGCAATGTCGAATACGTAAACTGCCGCAGGCGTGGTCTGCCCGCCCTGGCCGTTGGCCTGAGGCGGCAAAATGATCACCACGCGGCTACCAATCGGAATGCCAGACAGGTCCACCAACTGCTTAACCTGGGATACTGACATCTGTACCGGCTGCGGTGAGGACTCAGTCCAGCTAGAGCGCTTGTTGCCATCCCAGGTTGCCATCGCCATGTAACCCAGGGCTGTGTCGGTGTCGGTGAGCTTTTCACCATTACCGCTAGCTAGCGTGATCAGCTTGGCGGAGGTGGGGGCGCTAATGCCAGCCTTGATAGTGATCGCAGGAGCCTGCCCCAGCTTGCCGGTAATGGTAATGCCATCCTTTTCCAGCTCTTCAGTGGCGCCCTCAACCGGGGTGGCATCCTTAGAAGCAGCCGCAATCTGCGCCGTCGACAAAGCATCAGTTAGTTCCACGTAGAACACCAAAGTGCCGGCTGGGGCCTGCGGATTAGCGGGCTTGTCACCGTAGGCGAGCTTGCCAGGAATGGAAATCTCAAGCACGTCGCCAACCTTGTGTCCCAACAAGCCACAGCGCCAACCGTCAATAACGCCGTTAAGGCTAAAGCGGGTAGCTGAGCCGCGCTCGAAGGAGCTGTCGAAAGTAGTGGCAGAATCCCACTTCCAACCCGAGTAGTTAGCGGCCACATTAGAGTCAGCAGCTACTGCGGCCCCGCTGCCGGCCTTAATGGTCTTAACCGTCAGGTTAGTGGGGGCCTTAGCACCCTTAACCCAGGTAATAGCCGGGGCCTTGTTAGAACTGGGCTGACCAATGGTAGGTAGCGCCTTAGAGTCGGTATCAATCTTCAGCTTAGAGCAGTCAACTTTTTCCTGCTTAGTGGCGGCGCTAGTAGGCGTGGCAGCAGCCTTAGCGGACTTTTTGCCATCACCAGAGCAACCGGCTAGGCCCAAGCTGGCAGCCAGCAACAGCGCCGCTGCGGCGGTTAGAGATCGACGCACAAGATTTCCTTTGCTTTTTTGTTTGCTATCGCACTATACCCCCGCCATCAGCTGCGATGACGAGGGTATAGCGGGTGGTTTTAGTGGAAGGACTCGCCGCAGGCGCACGAACCAACCGCGTTGGGGTTGTCAATCGTGAAGCCCTGCTTCTCAATGGTGTCAGCGAAGTCGATAGTGGCGCCGTTGAGGTAAGGAATGCTCATGCGGTCCACGATTACCTCAACCTGCTTGCCTTCTTCACCAAAGGCGCGAATGGCGTCGCCCTCTAGTACACGCTCGTCGAAGTAAAGCTGGTAGACCAGACCTGAGCAACCGCCGGGCTGTACACCTACGCGCAGACGCAGGTCATCACGGCCTTCCTGCTCAAGTAGGCTAGCCACCTTGGCGGCGGCAACATCGGTCAGCATAACCTCATGGGTGGCCACCTCGTTGGTGGTTTGGCTCATTGCTACTCCTTGATTATTTGTCTCTTGCGCTCGGGTCTAAGCCCAGGCGGTTAAACATCAGATATGCCTATGCTATTCCCGCTAGGGCTACCTAAGTGCACTGGCAGGGGCTAGCAGCGAAAATATAGGCGTGATTTAGGCCAAGGTGACTAGTTCTAGGTAGTCCTCACTCCATAGATCTTCGTCACCGTCTGGCAGCAGCAGTACCCGATCGGGGTTGAGGGCTTCTACCGCCCCCTCATCGTGGGTTACTAGCACTACCGCACCTTTATAGGTGCCCAGTGCTCGCAAAATTTCTTCACGGCTGGCCGGGTCTAGGTTGTTGGTGGGCTCATCTAGTAGCAGCACGTTGGCTGCGCTGGTAACTAGCAGGGCCAGGGCTAGACGGGTTTTTTCGCCGCCCGAAAGCACCCCGGCGCTCTTGTCGGCGTCTGCCCCGGAGAAGAGGAATGAGCCCAAAATGTTGCGGATTTCGGTGTCGTCTAGATCCGGGGCGGCTGAGCGCAGGTTTTCGGCAACTGTGCGGGTGTTGTCGATAGTTTCGTGTTCCTGGGCGTAGTAGCCCAGTTTAAGGCCGTGGCCATCAATTACCTTGCCTGAGTCGGGCTGCTCAATCCCGGACAGTAGCCGCAGTAGCGTGGTTTTACCTGCGCCGTTTAGCCCCAGCACCACTACGCGCGAACCCCGGTCAATGGCTAGGTCTACGCCAGAGAAAACTTCCAGCGAGCCGTAGGCTTTGCTTAGTCCCTGCGCCCGCAATGGGGTTTTACCTGAGGGGGCGGGGTCTGGGAAGCGCAGGTGGGCGACTTTTTCAACGGTTGCTTCGGTTTCGATGCTGGCTAAAAGCTGCTCAGCGCGGCGTAGCATTTGCTGGGCGGCTACGGCTTTGGTGGCTTTGGCCCGCATTTTTTCACCCTGGGCGCGTAGGGCTTCGGCCTTCTTTTCTGCGTTTAGGCGTTCACGACGGCGCCTGGCTTCGTCATCGGCACGTTGCTTTAGGTAGGCGTCCCACCCCATGTGGTAGATGTCGAGTACGCCTCGATTGGCGTCTAGATACATCACCTGGTTTACGGTGTCGCTAATTAGGTCTACGTCGTGGCTGATAACAATGTATCCGCCTGGGTAGGTGCGCAGGTGATCGCGTAGCCACAGTACTGAGTCGTGGTCTAGGTGGTTGGTGGGCTCGTCTAGTAGCAGCGTGTCAGGTTTTTGAAATAGCACCCGGGCTAGTTCTACGCGACGGCGCTGACCACCTGAGAGGGTACCGATGGGCTGGTCTAGCACTCGCTCAGGTAGACCCAAGGCAGCAGCGATACGGGCAGCTTCGCTGGCGGCGGCATACCCGCCAGACATAGTAAATTCGTGATCTAGCCGGGTGTACCTATCTAATGCTTTAGCCTGGGCATCACCGCTGGTGGTGGCGATTTTTTGTTCGGCTTTACGCAGGCGGCGCAGCAGCCCGTCAATGTCACGAGCAGAGAGAATACGATCGCGGGCAATTTGCTCTAAGTCACCTACCTTGGTGTCCTGGGGCAGGTAACCCACTGAGCCGCCAGCGTGGATAGTGCCTTCATACTCGACAGCTTCAAGCGAATGGTGCACATCGGCGTCGATGGCTGCTGAGGCGGATTTAGCTACGGAAGCTGAGGCGATCAGCTTGGTCATAGTGGTTTTACCAGCGCCATTACGCCCAACTAAACCAATATGCATACCTTTATCAACTCTAAAACTAGCCCCGCTGACAAGTTGTCGGGCACCGATACGCATAACCAGGTTTTGGACGTTGATCACCCCCTAATGCTACTAGTCCCACCAAAGCCACCAACCTTGGGCGCCTGTGGCATCCATTTCATGCCAGATAATTTCGTCTGGCATGGCGCCGTCGAGCCCTAATTCGCCCTGCAAATAAGCCCATAGCCCTTGGCATTGGCAGGCGGCGGTGTGGAAAGTGTCTACCTGCCAGGGGCCGCGCTCGTCTTGGGCAATAAAAATGCCGTCAACACTTAACCGCTCGTCACTGCGAGCCGGACCAATTAAATAGCCTTGCAACCAAATATCACCGTCACTAGCGGCGCAGGCGCGCAGCAGTGAGCCCAGATCTGGGGCGCGGTTTTGGCGGTCTTTTAACGCTAAGGTGGGTAGCAGGCGCAAAGCTAGCCGGGCTTGGATGTAATCAATTCGAGCCAGGGGTACGTAATCGGCATTAGTCCCATCCCAGATATGCCCACCGTCAGCTGGAGTGCTCAGACAACGCGGGCGGGCTAAGCCGAATAATTCATAGAGCGCACTAAACACTGTCCAACCATTGGGCATGTATTTCAGCTCTTGATCTACAGGTGTCGGCATGAGTGCAGCTAGAGCGCACATTTTCTCTACTCCTCAAATCGGTTTTGTTAGCACATAACTCTTTGTGTTTGCTGAGCTATGTCTGAAGCGCTAAACAACTTCAACGTTGCAAGCGTGCGCTTTGATAGCTAGTTACTAGCACCAGGCTGAGGATAAGGTGCGCTTCGAGAAAAAAGTTATTCACCTGTGGTGAAAAAAACTTTCCTGAATTAGGGTTTGTCAAGCATTGAATATCTGCACTTTATGCGATTATTCTGAGCTGTTGCGCGCTGCGCATAATGTGTCCACCCCGGAAGGAGCCAATGCGGTGGCTACCACCACTAGTACGCCTCAGGCGATTCTCGATGCCGTAGGCGGCGCCGAGAACATCACCCACCTAACCCACTGCGCTACGCGTCTGCGTTTCGAACTCAAGGATGCCTCTGTCGTTGACAAGGGCACCGTTGAGAAGATCCCGGGCGTTATGGGTGCGGTCCCCCAGTCTGGTGACCGCTACCAGATCATCATTGGCGGTGCGGTTCAGAGTGTTTACAACGACATCATGAAGCTACCCGCCATGGCTGGCGGCGCCTCTTCTAGCGCTAAGTCTGACGCTGACATCAAGGCTGCTGCTCGCGCCAAGGCTCGCGGCAAGAATGCCTACGTAGATGCGTTCTTCGAGTACCTATCTGACGCTTTCCGTCCGCTGCTACCGGTGCTGCTGGGTGCCTCACTGATCCTGGCGTTCCTGGCGGTCCTCGAGGCCCTGCACGTCATCGACACCCACGCGGGAACCATCCCCACCTGGCTGGGCTACGTGAACTCCATGTGGCGCGCGGTGTTCTACTTCCTGCCCGCCATGGTGGCCTACAACGCCTCCAAGAAGCTAGACATCGACCCGTGGGTCGGCACAGCCGTCATCCTGTCGTTGCTCACCCCCAACTTCACGGGCCTGACGAACACCAAAAACTTCGCAAGCACCACCTGCATCCAGCTCGTCAAAGGCAGGGACGACATGCTGCAGTGCACTGCCCACATCGAGAATGTTCCGCTGATCGGAACCCTCTCCCTGCAGCTGTCCGACTACGGCGGCCAGGTCTTCGCGCCGCTGATCATGGTGCCGATTCTGGCGGTCGTCTACAAGGGACTAAAGAAGATCATCCCCGCGAACGTCCAGATGGTGTTCGTCCCCTTCGTCTCCTTCGTCATTATCATGCCGCTGACGGCCTTCCTGATCGGCCCCCTGTCGATCTGGATCGGTAACGGACTGGGTGGCGGCCTGGCCTGGCTCAACAACACTGCCCCGATCGTCTTCGCTATCTTCATTCCGCTGCTGTACCCGTTCCTGGTGCCGCTGGGTCTGCACTGGCCGCTTAACGCCCTGCAGCTGGCCAACATCGCCTCGACCGGTTCGGACTTCATTCAGGGCCCCATGGGTACCTGGAACTTCGCCTGCTTCGGCGCCACCTTGGGTGTACTCATCCTGACCCTGCGCAACGGCGACAAGGAACTGCGTCAGACCGCTTCTGGTGCTCTGGCCGCCGGTCTGTTCGGTGGTATTTCCGAGCCCTCCCTCTACGGTATTCACCTACGCTTCAAGCGCATCTACCCGCTGATGCTGACCGGTTGTGCCGCTGGTGGTCTGACCATTGGTGTAATCTCCTGGATCTCTGGTTCGCCCGTGCTGGCCGGTACCTTCGTATTCACCTCGCTGCTGACCATCCCGGTCTTCCACCCCACCGTTACCTACGCGATCTCCATCGCTGTGGCCTTCTTCGTCTCTGCCTTCATGGTTGTCACCTTCGGCTACCAGAGCAAGGAAGAAAAGGCTGCTGCCGCTGCTGAGCAGCAGGAAGCCCCCAAGGCTGAGGCCGCTCCCGCCGCCGCCCCGGCCGAGGCTGCCCCCAAGGCTGAGCTGGTTGCCGGCCAGGAAGTGGTTCTGACCGCTCCCCTAAACGGCACCGTGGTGGCTCTGGAAGACGTACCGGACCCGGTATTCTCCTCCGGCGCAGTAGGCAAGGGCGCTGGCATTGAGCCCAGCGACGGCGCCTCCATCAAGGTTGTGGCCCCCGCTGACGGTTCTGTAGTGGTTGCCCCCTCCTCCGGCCACGCCTACGGCCTGGCTCTAGACAATGGCCTGGAAATCCTGATTCACGTCGGTATCGACACCGTGAACCTCAAAGGCAAGGGCTTCGACGTCAAGGTTGGTAAGGGTGACCGCGTCAAGGCTGGTCAGACCCTGGTAGTAGTTGACCGCGCAGTTATCGAGGAAGCCGGCTACAAGCTGGTCACCCCGGTACTGGTCACCAACTACATGAACTTCGCTGAAGTTGAGGTTATCGCCTCCGGCGACATCGAGACCGGCACTGACCTGGTCAAGGCCACCAAGTAAGAACAACAGCTAACCCCCTGGTCACGCTAGTGGCCAGGGGGTTACTTTTTGCTTGCGCACAGTTTTAAACGGTAGCCCCAAAGCTGGTTTTAGCACCCCAAGGCTTGCGCACAGTTTTAAATGGTGGCGTCCAAGCTGGTTTGGGCACTGGTTCAGCGGGCGCGCAGCTCCCAGAAGGCCACTGCGCTAGCAGCCGCCACATTTAGCGAATCAACCCCACCGGCCATAGGAATGCGCACCACATAATCAGCGTTGCGCATAGCCCGGCGGCTTAGCCCGTCACCTTCAGTTCCCAGCACAATGGCCAGCTTAGAAGCCGGATCACTAACCACATCCAACGCCGCAAATTCATCTAGGGCATAGGAGTCATCGCTAAGAGCCATGGCGGCAACTTTAAAGCCGGATGCATGTAGCTCATCGACCGCCGGCCAGGTGGTTATACGAGTCCAAGGCACCTGGAAAACCGTTCCCATAGATACTCGCACGCTACGGCGGTAAAGCGGATCCGCGCATGAAGGGCTAGCCAGCACTGCGTCAATCCCCAAGGCGGCAGCGCTACGGAAAACTGCCCCCACATTGGTGTGGTCAACCAGGTTTTCCAGCACCGCCACACGCCTAGCCCCCGCTCCCCCACGCGCGCCGGCCAGCACCTGGGCCACGCTGGGCAACTGGGGCCGATTCATCGCAGCCAGAGCCCCACGATGCAGGTGGAAACCAGTAAGCCCCTCCACTACGGCGTCGTCGCCCACAAAAACTGGCTTATCCCCGCCTAACGGATCACCCCCAGTGCCCTTAGCAGCGGCAATTACCGGACGCATATCCTCCAGCCATCGCCTAGTCATCAAAAACGAACGCGGCTCATGTCCCGCAGCCACAGCCCGGGTAATAACCTTGGTGGACTCGGCCATATACAGCCCATTGGCGGTTTCTAGACGCTTACGCAAAGCGACGTCCGTCAGCTGTGTATAGTCAGCTAGACGGACGTCGCTAGGGTCTGTTATCTCAATCAGCACCCTGACAGTTTATGCGTTCAGCGGCGGCTCGTTATCCTCGGCTGCATGTGCGCCACGCGGAGGCGCTGGCGGGGCGTCAACCGGCTTTACCGCCTCAGCCTCAGCTAACCCCAAGGCAGCTTCGGCCTGCTTAAGAGCCTGGGCGGCGCTGGGCAGCTGGGCTTCGAACGGGTTAGGCAGATCTGCACCCTGGGCGGGCTTAGGGCTAGCGGGATCAATAGAGCCGCCCATAGCCTCAGAAATTGAGCTCAGCGCACCAGTAAGCTCGCTGGGCACAATCCACAGCTTGGAAGAATCACCTTCAGCGATCTTAGGCAGCATCTGCAGGTACTGGTAAGCCAGCAGCTTAGGATCAGGATCGCCCCGGTGAATAGCGTCAAAGACCTGCAAAATTGCGCGGGCTTCACCCTCAGCGCGCAGCACCATAGACTGGGCTTGACCTTCAGCGCGCAAAATTGCCGACTGCTTGTCAGCCTCAGCGCTTAGAATCTGGGAGGCCTTGTTACCCTCAGCGGTCAGAATCTGGGACTGCTTAACACCCTCAGCAGTAAGGATAGCGGCGCGGCGGTCACGCTCAGCGCGCATCTGCTGCTCCATAGAGCCCTGAATCGAGCGCGGCGGGTCAATAGACTTCAGTTCCACGTTAGAGACGCGAATACCCCAGCGTCCGGTGGCCTGGTCAAGCACCCCGCGCAGCTGGCCGTTAATCTCATCGCGGCTGGTCAGGGTCTGTTCTAGATCCATCGAACCGATCACGTTACGCAAGGTAGTAACCGTCAGCTGTTCAATAGCCTGCAGGTAGTTGGCAATCTCGTAGGTGGCGCGGGTGGGGTCAGTGACCTGGTAGTAGATCACCGAGTCGATAGAAACCACCAGGTTGTCTGAGGTAATTACCGGCTGCGGCGGGAAAGACACCACCTGTTCACGCAGGTCCACGGTAGAGCGCACACGGTCAACAAAAGGCATCAGCAAGTGCAGACCGGCGCCATACTGGGCCTTAAATTTACCCAGACGTTCAACGATGATGGCATAGGACTGAGGCACAATCCTAATGGACTTCATTACCACTACGGCCGCAAAAATTAGTATCGCAACCGGGATGATTAGCTGCATTTAGTTCCCTCCTTAAAGTTCAAGCCTCTAATGAGCTGAGGCGGCTACCAGCGGGCCTACTACAGCCACGGCGCCGTCGATACGTACAACCCGCACACTAGCACCCTCAGCAAAACTAAGTTTATCCGCACTACGCGCGCTCCACTGGCCACCGTCTAGCTGCACTAAACCACCAGTTTCACTAACCCTTTGCAGCACCGTGGCCTCACGGCCAACTAGCGCATCCACATTGGTTAGTTTATTGGGGGTAGAAGCCAGCAGATAAGCCTTCAACGGGGGCCGCGCCAGAAACATTAAGACGATAGCCACCAGTGCGAAAGCCACAAACTGTCCCCACACTGGTACCCCTAGTAGAGCCGCGCCAGTACCAGCCAACGCGCCGCCAGCAAGCATGAGAAAGACCAGGTCCGTGGACACCACCTCAACGGCAGCTAAAGCTAGAGCTGCACCAGCCCACCAAATCCACATGTTTTTCCCCTTTCCGCCTTAAGTGCTCAGCTTGCTTTTAAGCTGAGCGTAGCGCCCTGGCTCGGTAGCGACCGCGATCCACATCTACCTGCAAGGCTAGACCATAAGTTTGGCTCATAACCTGCGAATTAACCACCTGGTCAATTGGACCAGCGGCCACCAACTTGCCTTCACGTAAAGCCAGCGCGTGGGTAAAGCCCTCTGGAATTTCCTCCAGGTGGTGGGTTACTAAAATTACCGACGGCGCCCCTGGCTGGGACACGATTTGGCTCAGTGCGCTTAGCAGCATTTCACGCCCACCCAAGTCCAGGCCCGAAGCCGGCTCATCCAAGATTAGTAGTTCTGGGTCTGGCATAAGCGCACGGGCCACCTCGACACGTTTGCGTTCACCTGAAGAAAGCGTGGACCAGGTGCGCGTGGCCTTATCGGACATGTTTAAAGCTGCCAGCAGCTCATCAGCGCGCTGAAAATCAAAATCTTCATATTCTTCACGCCAGCGTCCAATTACCCCATAGGCGCCAGAAACTACAACGTCACGAACCTTTTCACCGCCTAAGACTTCATGCGACAGAGCTGAAGAAGCCAGGCCAATAGCCGGGCGCAGCTCAGCCAAATCAACTCGCCCTAGCTGCTGATCCATGATTTCAACGCTTCCCTGCGAGGGGAATAGGCGCGCTGCGGCCACTCGTGAAAGCGTGGTTTTACCAGCTCCATTAGCTCCTAGCACTACCCAAGCTTGGCCTGGGTCAACCTGCCAGGAAAGGTGAGACAAAATGGTGGTTTTACCGCGCCATAGCGACACGTCTTGCAGCCTGAGAACACTCATGTATCAAGCATACGGCTTGGGGCCAAGTACCTAGGACATTTTGCCCATAGAACTTGGCCCCATTAGCAGCAGACTTTAGCCCTGCTTAAGCACCCAGTTGTAGACCTCCATGGTGCGCTTGGCGATAGCTTCCCAAGCGAAGTGGTCTTCTACGCGCTTACGCGAAGCGGCACCCATGGCCTTGGCGCGGGCCTCGTCGGTGACTAGGGCGGTTAGGCGCTCAGCCAGGTCGGCTTCGAAACGGGCCGGGTCAATCGGGGTGCCGGTGCCGTCCTGTACCTGGTCGATGGGCACCAGCAGACCGGTGACGCCGTCGTCGATAACCTCAGGAATACCGCCGGTAGCCGAACCTACCACGGGCAGACCCACAGCCATAGCCTCAAGGTTAACGATGCCTAGCGGCTCGTAAACCGAGGGGCACACGAACACGTCAGAGGCGGCTAGCACGGCGATTAGCTGCTCGCGCGGCAGCATTTCCTCAACCCAAACCACACCGGTACGCTTCTCGCGCAGCTGAGCCACCAGGCCTTCAACTTCACGCATGATCTCGGGGGTGTCGGGGGCGCCAGCGCACAGCACGATCTGTACGTCGCTGGGTAGCTGCTCGCAGGCGCGCAGCAGGTGCGGCAGACCCTTCTGGCGGGTAATACGTCCTACGAAGACTACGGTGGGACGAGTGGGGTCAATGCCTAGACGCTTAAGGGTAGCCTCGCTCAGCTCAGCAGCGGCCTCGCCTTCAGGACGGCGCCAGCCAGACAGGTCAATACCGTTGTGTACAACCTTGACACGCTCAGGGTCTACCTGCGGGTAGGAACGCAAAATGTCCTCACGCATACCGCCGGAAACTGCGATCACAGCAGCAGCGCCGGAGTAGGCCTGAGCTTCTGCCCAGGAGGACAGGGCGTAACCGCCACCTAGCTGCTCAGCCTTCCACGGACGCATGGGCTCTAACGAGTGAGCGCTGAGCACGTGGGGAATGTCGTTTAGTAGACCAGCCAGATGACCAGCGAGGTTGGCGTACCAGGTGTGGGAGTGCACTAGGTCAGCGCCGGCGCAGTTGCCAGCGATTTCTAGGTCAACCCCGAAAGTCTGTAGGGCCGCGTTAGCCTCAGCCAGCTCAGGTAGGTTCGCGTAACCAGTCACGCCAGGATCTGCACCTTCGGTGCCCGGCTCACGCGGTCCACCAAAAGCGTGCACACGCACATCGGCGAGCGGGCGCAGCACCTTGGCCAGCTCATTGACGTGCACCCCCGCGCCACCGTAGATGAAAGGCGGGTATTCCTTGGTGATCAGATCAACTCTCATTGGTGAACATCTTTCTAGGTATGCCGGTAGTGGGCATGTGCCCACGGGCACAAATCTAACGCATATTTGGGGTTTTTGTGTTGTTGCTTACGCAAATCGCTACAGCGGACACCAGTTCCCTGGGGATTTTTAGGTTTTGAGTCCTAAATTGCTACCTGAACTGGGCCATTAGACCCTTATCAGAATTTTCTCAGCTAGCAATTTGGTGACTTACGTCGCGCAAGTGTGCTTTATGACGCTATGCTGTGGTCATGGTTGCTCATCGTGTACTCGCGATTGTCCTTGCTGGTGGTGAGGGCAAACGCTTAATGCCTCTAACATTTGATCGCGCAAAGCCGGCGGTCCCCTTTGGCGGACAGTACCGCCTAATCGACTTTTCACTGTCGAACATGGTCAACTCCGGTTACCTGCACGTCGTGGTGCTTACCCAGTACAAGTCCCACTCTCTAGACCGCCACATTTCCAAGACCTGGCGTCTATCCTCCATGCTGGGTAATTACATTGCTTCAGTACCTGCTCAGCAGCGTGTAGGTAAGCACTGGTTCCTTGGTAGCGCAGATGCTATCTACCAGTCTTTGAACCTGCTCGATGACGAGCGTCCCGACTACGTAGTCATCACTGGTGCTGACAACATTTACCGCATGGACTTCTCCCAGATGGTTGACCACCACATCGCATCTGGACTGCCGCTAACGGTTGCAGGTATTCGTCAACCCAAGTCTCTAGCCAACCAGTTCGGTGTTATTGAGACTGACCCTGAAAACCGTGGCAAGATCAAGGCTTTCGTAGAAAAGCCCAGCTCCACCCCGGGTCTGCCCGACTCACCCAACGAGGTTCTGGCCTCTATGGGTAACTACGTCTTCAACGCTGACGCCCTCAAGGAAGCTGTCACCCTAGACGCCACCAACGAGGACTCCAAGCACGACATGGGCGGCAACATTGTGCCTTGGTTCGTAGAGCGCGGCCTAGCCGGCGTCTATGACTTCAAGGACAACGTGGTTCCTGGTGCTAGTGAGCGTGACCGCGACTACTGGCGCGACGTGGGTACCATGGACGCCTACTACGAGGCTCACATGGACCTGATCAGCGTCAACCCAGTCTTCAACCTCTACAACGAATCCTGGCCGCTATTCACCGGTTACAACTCGGCTGTACCCCCGGCCAAGTTCGTTTACGGTGACCGTGAGCGTGAGCGTGTGGGTCACGCGGTGGACTCCATTGTGTCCCCTGGCGTGATTGTTTCTGGTGGCGAGGTGGTTTCCTCCATTCTCTCCCCCGGTGTGCGCATCAACTCTTGGTCACGTGTACGCGAATCGGTGCTGCTAGACAATGTTGACGTAGGCCGCAATGCGGTTGTGGAGCGCTGCATCTTGGACAAGTACGTTCGGGTTGAGCCTGGCGCAATCGTTGGGGCGAACCCAGACCAAGACCGCGAACGTGGCTTCATGGTTACCGAATCTGGTATCACCGTGGTACCTAAGGGCGCTGTAGTCTCTGGTGGTAACTGAGTCACTGCGGGCAAAGCCTGAGGGTTACTAAACCACTTAGTTACAACTGACCCGGCCAATCTGGCCGGGTCAGTTCGTTTATGTAGCGTCTAGTTTATATAGCGCCTACTTTTAGGGTTAAGGGTCAAAATGTGTGTCTGGCTCGGCGTGTCGCGGGGGTTAGATTTGG
>ERZ773263.73-NODE-73-length-75294-cov-5.366366_pt1 | contig 75294 bp, 62 predicted proteins | sample MGYA00511076_ERZ773263 | MGnify/ENA primary metagenome ERZ773263 (study PRJEB29015, sample SAMEA2738155) | human oral metagenome | biome: human oral; feature: human-associated habitat; material: saliva | place: China | collected 2195 ... | reverse complement strand
CTTTTATAAATTGTTCAAAAGATTTATTTTCTCTGTTTTTTCCATCTTTGATTATTCTTTCTTCAAATTTAATTTTTGCACCCGTTTTAATTTCAATTGGACTTTCCAAAGTTATCACAATTTTATCTTCTAAAACTTCAACTTTATCCTTTGCTTTTAACTTTTCAAAATTATCAGAAGCGGATTTCTTAAATGAAATTCCTGCCTTTAAAGTTTCAATATCATTTATTTCAAAAACTCTTTCATCAAATTTTAAAGTTATTTTTGTCTTACTGTTGTCAAGATATACATTACTTGGCACAAAATCGACAGTTTCTCCACTTTCGTCTCCACCAACAGTAACAGTAACTTCTTTGTCATTTAATCTAATCTTATAAACTTCTTTTTTATCTGATTTTGCCTTTGGAAAATTTAAAGTAGCACTTTGAACTTCACTTGTTCCAACAAAAGCATAATTCATTTCAATTTTTGTTTCAACAGCATTTTCAACTTTAAAGATTTCAAGTTTAAGTTTATCGGATTCTAAATTTTCACCTTTTATAGTAACAGTATTTACTCCTCCTGCTTTAGGTAAATTAGGAGTTTTTACTTTAAGCTCATTTATAACCATATTACTTTGTTCAGAACTTGCAACAGTAACTTTAACTGTCGGATTTTCTTGAAAATCCGTTTCAGAGCCTTTTGTATTGAACTTTATAGTATAAACTTGTTCTTTAGAAGTATCATTTTTTGGAAAATTTAAAGTAATAGTCTTCTTTGCCTTATCGCCTGTTATTACAGCTTTTTTACCCAAATCAGTTGGAACATTATTTAATAATACTTGAATTTTAACATCTTTAGCAGAAATATGATTTCCATTAACCTTCATAGTAATTAATTCTAACTTTACTTCTCCACCTTCTTTTGACAAGTCTTTACTTTCAGGTGTTACTCTGACAATTGCATTTTCATCATTATTTTGTTCAGATGGAGCAACTTTAATAGTAACTATTGGTTCATCTTGAAAATCTGTTTCAGAGCCTTTTGTATTGAATTTTATAGTATAAACTTGTTCTTTAGAAGTATTATTTTTAGGGAAATTTAAAGTAATAGTCTTTTTAGCTTTTTCACCTTTTACTTCCGCATTTTTTCCTAATTCTGTTACAACTCCATCTAAAGAAATTTGAAGTTTTACATTTTCAGGAGATATATGTTTATCATTAATTTTTTTAGTAAATACAGTTAAATTTACTTCTCCGCCTTCTTTTGGCAAATTTTCATTATCTGCTGTTGCTTTTAAAATTGCATTCTCTTCAACAGGTTTAGGTTGTTCAGGATTTACCGGAGGAACTACCACTCCGCCACCACCTGATGTACTCTTTCTTATTTTCACAGTTTTTTTAAATTCTTCTACAAAGGATTCATCACTTCCCTTTACACTGAAAGAAACTTCATAAGTTTTACTTTCTTTTTCATTTTTTGGAAAATTTAAAGTAATAACTTTTTTACTTGAATTTTCTTTTGTTTCTTCAGAAAAAGTTAATGATTTTTCAACTTCTGTTAAGCGTTCAGTACTTCCTTTAAGCACTACTTTCGCCTTAATATCTTTTTCTTCCAAATCGGAACCCTTAAGTGTAAAAGTTCTCTTTCCATCTTCTGTAGGAGATGGAACATTTACATATTCCACTTCGGTTAAAGCACTTGTATCTTTTGCATAAGTATTTATTCCGATAGAACTGAATGTAACGGAAAACAAAAGTACAAATGTAAAGATTTTTTTAAGCATTTTCATTACAATGCGACCTCCTTAAAATATTTTATCACCCATAAATTATATATCATAAAAAATTTTTTTGCAAATATTTTATCAATCTATAAATATTTTTAATGAATAACAATTATTTATTAATAATATTTATGAAAGCGTTGTAAAATAACTCTTTTAAAATTTATTGACAAAAATACGAATTTTTATTGACATCACTTATTATTTGTGATATACTCAACTTGTCTTCAGGGCGAGGGTCGTTTCCTCACCGGCAGTAAAGTCTGCGAGCATTATGCTGAATTGGTGAAATTCCAATACCGACAGTTAAAGTCTGGATGAAAGAAGAAATGTTTATGCCCTAAAGATGGCATTTTTTTTTGCTAAATTTTAGGAGGTTATTATGAATAAGAAAAAATTCAGTATTTCAGAGATTACAAAGATTTCAATTCTTGGAACGATAAGTGTGCTTTTAATGTTTATTAAAGTTCCTTTACCTTTTGCTCCTACATTTATGGAAATGGATATTGCAGAACTTCCCGCATTAATAGGAGGATTTGCAATGGGACCGTTAGCAGGATTTTTAATTGTATGTATAAAAATTTTGTTAAATATTGTAATTAACGGAACAAAAACTTTTTATGTCGGAGAGCTTTCAAACTTAATAGTTTCATCAGCTTTCGTTTTGACAACAGCATTTATATATAAGCATAATAAAAGTAAAAAATCTGCTCTTTTAGGACTTGCTATTGGTAGTATTTCAATGTCCATAGTTGCAACTTTAAGTAATTATTTTATTATTTTCCCACTTTATGCAAAACTTTTAAAAATTGACTTAAATGCTTTTGTAGGAATGGTAGCAAAAATAAATCCACTTGTAAAAAGTTACTTTACATTAATGATATTTTCTGTACTACCTTTTAACTTAGTTAAAACTGCTGTCACTTCAATAGTAACATCATTATTATACAAAAGAATTTCACCAATTTTAAAAAGAAAATAAAAGAATTAAAAATAAAAAATCAAAATATGGAAAAAGTGATATAATGATAAAAATTAGAAATTGACAAATTAGAATTTGTAGAGGTAAATAGTATGTGCTTCATATGTGAAAGAATAGAAATGATTAAAAAAGGGGAAAATCAATATTTTGTAAAAGAATTAGAAACCGGTTATGTTGTATTAGGTGACAATCAACACTTTAATGGATATACAATTTTTTTGTGTAAGCAACATAAGACTGAACTTTTTGAATTAGAAAATAATTTTAAATTAAAATTCTTAGAAGAAATGTCATTGGTAGGGGAGGCTGTATACAAAGCTTTTAATGCTGAAAAAATTAACTATGAACTACTTGGTAACGGAGATTCTCATTTACATTGGCATCTGTTTCCAAGGGTAGCTGGTGATATAGAAAACTACGGAAATCAAGGAAAGGGTCCGGTTTGGTGGTATCCAATGAAATTAATGTATAGTGATTCTAATCGCCCCTCAACTACTGAATTAAGCGATCTTAAATACAAGTTGCTAACTGAGTTAAATAAAATATTTATTTAATAATATATTTTAGGTTGTCGTTCAGAACAACTATCAACAGGAGTCACAGATCTGTTTTATGAAGAACTCAAATAAATTATAGGGTTGGTTATGAATCTAGACTTAAGTGTCAAGATTTAATTAACATATTAATAGAGAAATAAATCCAACAGAAGTATATGTATCGGATGACATACTGGTTACAGATTTCTACTTTTCTCTCTTGCATTATGCATATGCAGAAGAAATGGTCACGGATGATGAATGGAAATACTTTCTTGAATGCCTTGACGGAGATGTAGTCTATAGTCTTGATGATAAATTATACATAACTGGTACAAATAGTGGTAACTAATATAAACACCCACCGTTTGTCACACTAAAACAATTAAACAAAACCACTAAGAGGGAGTACGGATACTTCCTTTTTTGATGCTTAAAATAAAAGAGTATGTCGTGATTTTGCCATAAAAAACTCCATAAGTAGTTTTCTACTTATGGAGTATCCTATCATAAAGATTTGTTGTTTTTATTAAACATTCTATTAATTAATTTCTTTTGATTTTTCCATTCTTCTGTAAAGATATAATGCTATTAAAGTAAATATTAATGGACCTGCAATTGACATTATTGTTGTTAACCAGTCTCCTGATGAAATGGCAGGTTCAATAACTGTAAATAAGTTTGCAAAACCAACTATAAAGCAAGTAACTGCAACTGCAACTTTAACTGTTGAATATGTTTTAAATCTTACAAAAGGTCTTTCTATGCTTTCATTTCTTCTAAACGCTAAGAATGAATAAGCGATGAAGAAATAAGGTAAAGTCATTGAAACATTAGTCATTGAAACTAAAATTTGGAAAAATTGTTGTGCACTCTTTCCACCGAATGATACTATCGCAATTATTACAATTACACAAATTGCTTGGTACATCATAGGTTTAGTATAAACACCGTTCTTTTGTTCAGTCCATGATTTTGGCCATAATTCTTTAGGAGTTCCACCAATTAATTGTTTTAATGGTGAATAAATAAGAGTAAAGAATGCTCCAGTTAAAGCAAGGAACATTGAAATACCCATATAACGAGCAACCCAAAGTCCTACATTTCTTGCAGCAGATTCAGCAAGACCAAAAGCAAGTCCTAATTGATATCCCATGTGATTCATAGCAATATATGATACATTACCTAAAGTGATTTTTTGTGTTGAAAATTGTGTAAATGCAAATGACCATTTAGTAAAAGTACCAAAAATCAAAATACCTAATGAGTATCCTAAAGATACAACAATAGCTGAAATAACTATACCTTTTGGAAAGTTCTTTTCAGGATTTTCAGTTTGGTCAACAAGACCACCTACTACTTCCAAACCACCATAAGCAAATATAGCATATACTATGAATGATAATACTTGTAAACCACCGGCATAAGCAGGGTTTGGTGAATGAGCCAAAGCATTAACAGTTATAGGATCTCCAACTCCACCTTTGTTTAGAAGCAACATTAAAATTCCGCCAACAAATAAAAATACATTAATTAATGCTACGGCACTACCTCCGAAAGATGTGAATTTTTTAATTTTATCTACACCTTTACTGGATATAAATGTTAAAATAATAATCCACAAAATAGCAAGAATACCTAGTGTTTTTACGGAGTCAAGTCCGAACAAAGACCAACTTTGTGTTTTATCAACCCCAAAAATCGCATTTGATAAAACAATCCAAATACCTGAACCAACATTTACCATCCATACTATATAGGATGCATACCACATAAACGTTACCATAAATGCATACTTACCGCCTGAACTTTTTTCCATCCAAGAATAAATTCCGCCTTCAGAATCTTTAAAAGCTGAACCATATTCTGCAATCATAAATGCAAATGGTAAAAAGAAAGTTACACAAGAAATAATAAACCAAGGAATAGCTGCGTATCCCATAAGATAATATGATCTTGTAACGTTAGTGAAACCAAAAACAGAAGTGAACACCATCAAAACAAGTGCTCTTAAACTCAATTTCTTTTTAGACATAATATCCCTCCAATATTTATTTTTTCATTTTGAATTTTATCACAAAAAAATGGGTATGTCAATATAATATAAATAAAATTTATATTTTTTTGATAAAGAATTTTTAAAATTAGATATAAATTACAAAAAAAGTAAAAATATTATCTTTTTCAAAAAGTCGATTAATGCCGAAAAATATTATATCACAAGAACTATTTAATACTTTTAAGCAGATTTGATATGCAACAAAAAAATTTAACGAGAAAAATATTCATAAGTAAATTTAATATAATAATTAAATATAACTTTATTAGAAACATAATCTCGAATTTTTATATAATATTTCCTCAAAAATTAAACATTTCTCTTTTTGAATATTTATTCTTATGATAAACTTAAATATAATATATTTTTTATACTTAAAATTTTACAGAAAAGTATGTATGTTAAATCATTTTACATAATTTAAACATAAAAAACGGCTATTTCATTCATTAGCCGTTTCTTTAAAAATATTTTTAATTTACATCTTCAATAAATACTTTTCCATCTATCACCTTAATTATATTCTGTAATTGATTCTAAATTCCTCTTGTTATTAATTTTATCATATTGACGACTAAGTCCTATCACATTTTTATCTTAAATGAGAAATTTTTATGAAATTTAAGACTTTACTTTTTGCGATTTATTTTGTATAATTATCGAGATAAATTTAAGGAGGTCCGTTATGACAAATTTAGTTAAGTTTTTTAAAACAAATATATTTGACTTTTATAACTTTGTTTTGGCGACACTCTTTTTCAATTTTAATAATGGACTTACTGTCTTAAAAAATATTATATTTAATTATTAATGAAATAACTGTTGTTATTTCATTTTTTTTATATATTTTTAAGTCTTGAGTCAAAGGAGGATTTATGAATAATAAAGAAATTATTGGCGTAAGGGACAAAGTTCCTGCTACAATGCTTATCCCTTTGAGTTTACAACATACTTTTGCTATGTTTGGAGCTTCAGTTTTGGTTCCAATTTTATTTAATGTAAACCCTGGAATTGTTCTTTTGATGAATGGTATAGGTACATTGTTGTTTATTTTTATAACAAAAGGAAAGGCACCCGCCTATTTAGGTTCAAGTTTTGCCTTTTTGGGAGTAGGTACTGTTATTATAAACACTATGGGTTATAGATATGCACTTGGCGCTTTTGCTACAACCGGATTTTTAGGTTGCATCTTGGCTTATTTAATCTATAAATTCAGAACAGATTGGATAAATATTGTGCTTCCACCTGCAGCAATGGGCGCTGTTGTTTCCCTTATCGGTCTTGAACTTGCAGGAAATACTATAACTGGCGGGAAAATTGGAGCAAATATATTGACTGAAACTTCAACTAATGCTGATGTTTATGTATTTTTAATTACACTTTCCGTTGCAATTTTAGGCTCAGTTGTATTTAGAAAATTTTTAGGAACAATTCCAATCCTTATTGCAATCATCTGCGGATATATTGCAGCTTTAGCTTTTGGAATGATTGACTTTTCTACAGTTACATCTTCAACATTATTTACAATACCGGAATTTCAATTTCCAATTTTTGACTTCAAAGCAAGTTTGATAATGCTTCCTGCATTACTCGTAATAACTTCAGAACATATAAGTCATCAAGTTGTAACAAGTAATATAATAGGTCAAAATCTTTTAGAAGATCCGGGCTTACACAGAAGTATCTTTGCCGATAACTTCTCAACTATGTTATCCGCTCTTGTAGGCGGAGTTCCAACAACAACTTACGGAGAAAACATTGGTGTTATGGCAGTTACTAAAGTTTATTCAGTTTATGTAATTGCAGGAGCAGCAGTGATCTCAATCTGTATGGCATTTTTCGCTCCTTTAAGTATGTTAATCCAAAGTATACCGGGAAATGTAATTGGTGGAATAACATTCTTACTTTACGGAATGATTGGTACTTCTGGAATAAGACTCTTAGTTGATTCAAAAGTTGACTACTCAAATAGCCAAAATTTGATTTTGACTTCAATTGTATTCGTAACGGGACTTAGTGGAATTTCAATTAATTTCTTTGGAATGCAATTAAAAGGAATGGTTCTTGCAAGTATGGTTGCAGTAGTATTAAGTTTAATATTCCATTTTCTAAACAAGTTTGGACTTTCAAATCATAAATAAATAGGATAAAAAAATGCTCAACTTTTCAAGAAAAAGTTGAGTTTTTAATTCTATAAAAAGTTAATTAATACTTTCGTTAAGATTTCTTTCAGAAATATAAACAGTTATATATAATTACAACAAAATTATCCAAAAGACTTTTACATTGTATGTATCTTCGATACATTTACTTTTGCAATAGCAAAAGTATGAGATTTCTCCATTTCGCTAACGCTACAGTCGAAATGACGTATATAGGAAAGTGCTACGTTTAACAGCTTAACGTTTAAGAAAATATCTTCGATTAGTAGCTTAACGTAAACGGCAGATAAACATCAAGAATTATTATAAGAAATTATATAAAAATAAAAAGTTTCACGTCATAGCACTTTGAAAAACAAACTATCCTAACACGTCATCTCGAGCGTAGTCGAGAGATCTCATAAAGTTTCATATTCAATTATAATTGAATAAAAAATTTAAAATAGTATAAAACTTTATAAAACTAGCATAGAAAAAAACTCAACCTTTCGCAAAGTTGAGTTTTTCTTTAAAATCCATAATTTTATAAATTATTTTCTAGCCATTTTTGTAATTCATCAAAATCGTAAAATCCACTTAATGCTAATCCATCTTTTACTATGGAATTTTTACATTCTTTTTTGATATCATCAATCATCATTCCAAAACCTCCACCACCATGAGTGCAGAAAGGAATAATTGTTTTTCCATCCAAATTTGCATTACGTAAAAAAGTAAGAACTGGTGGTGCAAAAGTCTTAAGCCAATTAGGTGAGCCTATAAAAACTATATCTACATCATCAATATTTCCTATTTCTTCAGTTAAAGGCGGACAGTATCCCTTATCAATTTCAATTCTAGCTTCTTTTACAGCTGTATTATATGAAAATGAATAAGGTCTTAGTGGTTTTAATTCCAATAAATCTCCATCTGTAATCAAAGCGATATCTTCCGCTAATTTTCTAGTTATTCCTGAATAGGAATAATACACAACTAAAATTTTCATCAAAATCTCCTTAAAGTTTCAAATTGAAACTAAATTTTTAATTATTTTTTAAGATAGCTTTGAAGAATTCTTTATTGTTTTCAGTTTTCTTTATATTTTTTACTAAATTTTCCATAATTTCATTAGTATTTGTATTTGAAAGTTTTCTACGAATTAAATTTGCAGATTGAATTTCTTCTTCACTCAAAAGTAAATCGTCTTTTCTAGTTCCTGATTTATAAATATCTATGGCAGGGAAAATTCTAAGTTCTGAAAGTTTTCTACTCAAATGAATTTCCATATTTCCCGTTCCTTTAAATTCTTCATAAATCATATCGTCCATTTTACTTCCCGTATCTACAAGTGTTGTTGCAATTATGGTTAAACTTCCACCATTTTCAACATTTCTCGCAGAGCCGAAAAATCTTTTTGGCTTATGCAATGCAAAAGGATCAAGTCCTCCCGTAAGAGTTTTCCCGGAGGACGGTGTATTTACATTGTAGGCTCTTGAAAGTCTTGTTATGCTGTCAACCAAAATAACAACATCTTCTCCAAGCTCTACAAGTCTTTTTGCTCTTTCAAGCACAAATTCTGCAAGTCTTATATGATTTTGAGGCAATTCATCAAAAGTTGAAGCTATTACTTCCGCTTTTGTAAATCTCTTCATTTCCGTAACTTCTTCAGGTCTTTCCCCAATAAGTAAAACAAAAATTTTACTCTTTGGATTATTTATTTCTATACCTTTTAAAATTGAACGAAGTAGGCTTGTCTTTCCTGCCTTTGGAGGAGCGACTATTAAAGCTCTCTGCCCCTTTCCAATCGGTACTAAAAAGTCAATTATTCTAGTTGAAACCTCATTCTTTTCAGTTTCTAAAGTATATTTTTCATTTGGATAAATCGGAATTAAATCGTCAAAATCTTTTCTAGCTTTTAATTCTGAAACCTTTATATCATTTATTTCATTTATATAAATAAGTGGAGAAAATTTTTCACTTTCTTTACTTTCTCTAGTTAAGCCTAAAATTTTATCTCCTTTTTTAAGTCTGAATCTTCTTATCTGAGTTGGTGATACATAGATATCTTCTTCCCCTGAGTCATAGCCATTTGAACGCAAAAAACCATAACCATCTGCAGTAATATCAATAAGCCCACATACAGTTTTTGTATTAGTCTTTGAATCATTTTCAACAGACTCATCTATACTTACTCTTTCAGACTCTTCACTTTCAAATCCATTATCTGCCTTTAAAATTTCAGATATTAATTCATTCTTTTTATACTTTGAAACATTTGCAATTCCATAAGACTTTGCAATAGTTTTTAATTCATCAAGATATTTTCCTTTTAAAAGTTCTATATTCATACTATCTCTTTATCTTTGCATATTCAGGTTTTTTAGAAATTCTATGAGTTGCTTCAATATTTCTAATTGTTCCTGTTTCTGCTCTCATTACAACAGAGTAAGTCTTAACTCTATCATTACCAATATGTCTAACTCCGTTAATAAGTTCGCCGTCAGTTACACCTGTTGCAGCAAATAAAACTTCATCCCCTTTTACTAAGTCATTCATTTCTAAAACCTTTAATGGATCTTCAAGTCCCATAGCTTCACATCTTCTAAATTCTTCTTCATCAGCAGGAACAAGTCTTCCTTGGAAAACTCCACCTAAGGCTTTAATTGCCGCAGCAGCTAAAACACCTTCAGGTGCCCCACCGATTCCAACCATTAAATCACAACCACTATTATCAATACAAGTTGCAATGGCTTGAGCAATATCTCCGGCTTCAAAAAGTTTTATTCTCGCACCAAGTTTTCTAACTCTATCTATAATATCTTGATGTCTTTCTCTATTTAAAATACTAACTGTAACTTCTCCAACTTCTTTTCCTAAAGCTCTCGCAAGTCTTCTTATATTCATTTCGATAGGTAAATCAATATGTATGCAATCAACAGCCAAAGGACCAGCTGCAATCTTATCCATATACATATCAGGAGCATGTAATAAACAACCTTTTGGAGCACAAGCAGCAACTGCAATTGCATTTGGCAATCCATTTGCTACAAGAGAAGTCCCGTCAACCGGATCAACTGCAATATCAACCTTTGCAACACCTTCTTGTCCATTTCCTACAACTTCGCCAATATACAACATAGGAGCTTCATCCATTTCTCCTTCTCCGATAACAACAGTTCCTTCCATTGGAAGTTCGTTGAACATTGATCTCATTGCTTCAACAGCCGCTCCGTCAGCACCGTTTTTATCGCCTTTTCCTAAAAAATATGAAGAACGAATTGCCGCAGCTTCTGTAACTCTTACTAAATTTAAAGTTAAATTTCTATCCATAGCTTCCTCCTATTATTTAACACTTTCCCAATCTTTTAAAAACTTTTCAATTCCTATATCAGTTAGTGGATGTTTTAACATTTGTTTGAACACCTTATAAGGTACTGTTGCAATATCTGCTCCACTCTTTGCAATTTGAAGAACATGCATTGGAGTTCTTACAGATGCGGCAATGATTTCAGTTGTAATCGCATAATTACTGAAAATTTCAAAAATATCTTCAATTAAAATCATTCCTTCAGAGCTAATATCATCAAGTCTTCCTAAAAAAGGACTTACATAAGTTGCTCCAGCCTTTGCTGCAAGAAGTGCTTGAGTTGCTGAGAAAATCAAAGTAACATTTGTCTTTATTCCGTCTTTGCTCAAAACATTAACTGCCTTTAATCCCTCTTCAGTCATAGGAATTTTTATTACAATATTCTTATTTATCTTACAAAGTTCTCTAGCTTCTTTTATCATTCCTTCTGCTTCAAGACTGATAACTTCCGCTGAAATAGGACCATCAACGATTGAAGTGATTTCAGTTATAACTTCAACAAAATCTCTTCCCTCTTTCGCTATCAAAGACGGATTAGTAGTAACGCCGTCAAGAATGCCCCATTTACTAATCTCTCTTATCTCATCAACATTCGCTGTGTCAATAAAAAATTTCATCAATTGCCTCCTAAATATAATTAATCTATTCGAATATATTTTACCACAAAACAATGCAAAATGCTAACTAAACAAAAAGTTGTTTTAAAAAATTTGGGTATAATCATCTATAACATTATATTTTTTTGAATGGAGGTCTATATGAATAAATTTTATAAAGAAATATGTAAATACTATGAAGATATTTTCCCAACAAATGAAGCACAACTAAATTTCTTAAATAATATATCAGACGGAAAAGACTATTTAGACATAGGCTGTGCAACAGGACTCGTTGCAAAAAACTTAGAAAACTTAGGGAAAAATGTAATATGCATCGACTTAGAAGAAAGCATGGTAGAAGAAGCAAGAAAAAAAGGACTCAAAGTATATGAAAAAAATATGTTAGAATTAGACTTTGAAGAAAAATTCGACGTCTGCTATTGCATTGGAACAACAATTGCACATTTGGAAGACATAAATCAAATATGTAGCTTCATTTTAAAAACTATGGACTTACTAAAAGAAAACGGAAAATTAGTATTAAGCTGGGTAAACTTCAAACCTTTCATTCTTAAAAACGACCTATTCCTTGGAGCCTTACCGACTCTTGGAACAAAAGTAAAATTTACAAGAAACTATTACAGAGAAAACAGCAAAATTCGTTTCAACACAGTTCTTACAACAGAAAACGAAAAATTTGAAAACACACAACTCCTAGTTCCACTACTAGTTGATGACTTAATTTCATTTGTAAACAGACTCGGACTAAAATACGAAATCTACGGAAACTTCAAAAAAGACAAATTCGACGAAGAAAACTCCCCGTCAGTAGTATTTGTAGTGAGTAAATAAAAAAAGAAAAAGAGATAAATGTATGACATTATCTCTTTTTTATATAAGCTTATTTTACTATATATATTATCAAAATTTGATATAATTAGTTAAATATTGTTCTTATCTTTTATTGTATATAAATTACACTCTTGTGTCAAGTATTGGATACATTTTATTCAATCACCTACAAAAAGAGAGATTGTTTTTGAACATCCCCTCTTTTACACAACTTATTTCATATTATCAATATTTTTATGCTTATCTTCTAAGTCCAAATCTACTTGAATACCAAGTAGTTTACTTTCAGATGCATCATCATTTAATTCTAAAATAATATTATTCGTTACTATTTCTCTATACTCCTCAATTGACATTAAATCCTTAAAAGACATTATAGTATCTTCATTCATGGAACAAATGTATTGAAACTCAGAGTCTATAGTAACATCGTACGCTATTCGTAAAAGCATTTCTCTTTGTCTTGGATCCATGTTTGCAAATAATCTACTATCATGAGCTAAAAATCTTATTTTGCTTTTTCTACACATTAACAGTAATAAATCAAAACAAAATAATCTTACTTCGTTTACTCCATCCGATGAATCATCTTCTATCCTTGCATCTAAGGTATATCTAATCATATTTTCACCAGAATTATTTTTTATTACTAATCCACTTCTCTTCTTTGGATAAAATTTCTTTGCATACTCCCAGAAACCATTCCTTAAGTTATCAGTTACTATTTTTATACTTTCAAGATATTCATTAGTTTCTTTATCTTGATTTATAAATGAAGCCTTTATCTCCAATTCAATATCTTTATATGATTTAAGTATTTTTTGATATCCCTGTATTCTCTCCATTTCATTTTTTAATGAAGACAGTTGTTTAGTTAAAGCAACATATTCTTCTAATGCTCCATGAGAGTCTAAATATCCTAGTAAATTATCCATACGTTCTCCAATAGCAAGAATTTGTTTGTCTATTTTTTCTAATTCAAGCTGATATTTACGTAATTCTTTTTTCAAGCGAATATTTCTAGACGATATTTGTTTTCTATGAAATTCAAGAACTTCATCAATGTTTTTTTTAACCATATCAGGAATTTCAATATTAGCTGCTTCATATACCCTTATAACATCTTCTTCATTTGCTTTAGCTGTTTCCTTAAAAGATTCTTCAATGTTTTTTATATAATTATTTATAAGGACGCGTTTATTTTCTAATATCTTTTTTTCATAACTTTTGTCATTTGCTTCTAGTTCTAACTCATGATAATTATTAGAAACTTTAAATTCTGATAGTTCCCTTTCTAATTCACTTATTCTATACTCTAAGTCTGCTACATCAAGTTCTGCATCATTTTCACCTAGATAATACCTTTTAAAAAACGGATCTTTTTTTATAGCATTTTCTGTACTTTTAGTATCAGTTTGCTTATCTCTCAATTCTTTTTTTTCTACTATCAAAGTTGTATCAATTCCAAGTAAATATAGTGTATTTAAAAGCTTACTATAATCAGATTCTTTTGGAATATATGTGTCAAATCTAGAGTATGATGATCTATATCTTCTTACGAATCTAGAAAACAACGTATTCCATGTCATATTCTTTGGAGGATCAGAAATACCAAAACAAAGCTTTAACATATTTTCTCTCATAGCCTTTAAACTTATATCTTTCCCACAAAAGTTTATTCTATTTTGTTCGCTAGTATTTCGTGATGCAAAATATTCTTTTCCATCGACTTCAAATTCTAATGTAAACACCCACTCAGGTAGATTCTTTGTAAAAGAATCAATTTTGTTTGATCCTAAACAAAAATGAATCAAGTGTAATACAAAAGATTTACCAACCCCATTATACGTATTTCCATCATTTTCATTATGTGGGGAAGCCTGCTTGCCAACAATAATATTCAAACCTTCTTTGAAATTTATAGTATGAAAAGAGGATTGATTAGCTCGTAAGCACTTAAGTTTCACTACATACTACCCCCTTCTCAGTTTCTTTTATTGCTTCTATCATATACAAGTAATCTAATGTTGCAAGGTATTGATCAAAAGAAAACTTTACAATATATTTTTTTCTTTCGTAAGCATTCTTGTAATATAGCCATAAATCATCTACTGAGGTAGGAGATTTTAATTTTTCTAACAAAAAAGCTCCAAACCCAAAGAATGATTCACTTAATGATAATTGTTTCTTTGGTAGTATCATATTAACATCTCCTCCTTTCTTTCTATACAAATCTAACTTGGCTCCTCAAATATATCACAACTCGAAAAATAATAAGACATTAAAACTAATACACTAGTTTGTATTGGGATTGTATTTTTTACACATGATTTTTCTAAAATATAATAAAATCTACAATCTGCATAGTTCTCTTTTGTATTTTTTATATTGTTCTTAGATTCCTCGTACAGCATATGAAATTTCTTTTGTAAAGTCTCTTTAACGCCCACGTTATTATTAAAATATTCATTTAATAAACCTTCTTGATAACTTCCTACTGTTAATTTATTTCTTACAACTTGACTTAATTCATTGAAAATTATCTTTTCGTCAAAATCCGGAACAATCAGATTATCCAAATAACTTATATTATTATCAATAGTGAGCAAATAATTTACTGTTTCATTTAATGCTTCATATTCTACAACTTGTATGTTTTGCTCAGGTATAAATCCTACTATATCTTGTTTTTGAAACCTATCTAATGAATTAAATATTTTTTCTAAATCTCTTGCTCCTAAAATATTGATATCAATATGGGAGTAGCAACTTTGTTTGCTTAACTCTAATGCCATATCATGGATTGGAGCCGGAACTCCATCATATCGGTCATTTGCAACAAAATAATATTTTTTTATCGAGCATCTATCATTCCATTTTTCATATAATACTTCAAAGTCTTCTTTTAACTTCCTTACTCCATCCTTAATAGTTCCTTCTCTATTTAAATCTTCAGGGGCGAATACTTGATAAAATGTTCCTGTAGTCTTATCAAATCCGTCATTCTTCCAATCACCAAGCCTACCATATGCTTTTACTGGCTTAAAATTTGTATTATAAATACTCATCAAAGATATAAAGAAATCTTCAAATTGTTGTCCTTTGTATGCAAATATTCTATTTTTAAAAATAATATTAGACATATATCTTTCTTCATTATTTATAAGGATCACTCACCTTTCTACAAATATAAAGTGAATTCATTATACCATATTTCTCAAAATATTAATAGTCATTATTTTATAATTAAAAACATTAAATACATTCGAATTTTTAACAATCTCAATTATATTCTTGTTATAATCATACATCTTTTATATGACTTCATTGAATCTTTCTAAAAAACAGCTATTCATTCTATAACACTAAATGATTTAATATAAAAATACTATGAATTTAGTTAAGATTAAAGCCACTATCAATAAAAAAGGAATAAATATAATTCTCTTTTTAATTACATCTATAACACTAGATATATTCGTTATCCCTTATACCTTTGATTTTTAAATTTTTGCTGTTTTTAGTCCATAAAATATCCATAACCAATCCATCAAAGATATTCCAAAATTGAAGAAAAATATTTAATTGAATAAATACCTGTTTAAAATCATTGATTTTATTCCACAATCCAACAATTAATATCAAACTTACAAAAATTAAAATATTAAATAAAGAATAAAATATAATCCTATTTCTTTTAACTGTTTTATAATCTATATAACCAAATTCAACAACATTATCTATAACTGATTTGGAATAAAAATATACAATATTAATCGGATTACCTCTATGTGATAAAGACCCTAATAATGTAAATAATAAGTAATATAAAACTACTTGTAAAAACAAATTATCCATTTTAATATATCTTCTTCAACTATTATTTCTTATTTTTAAAAATCAATAATTTTTTAGAATTCTAAACTTTATCTCCAGTAATCCAAAAAATATATACATTATCTTTAACTAATATTTTATCTCTAAATAATTTTACTTTTACGGCTTTAATAGTAAGAAATTTTAATTTAGAAAATTTATTATATATTTCTTTATCTTATTTTAATTTCTAATCTTAATATTTTAATCTAATTTTTTCGGTTCATAAATTTTATAGTATTTTCCTTTATACTTTATTATATTTTCAATCTTTTCATATTCATTTGTGGCTGAATTTTTGACCTCTGCTTCGTATAAGTCAGATTTTATTAATAGCTTTCCTTTTTGGTCGTATAATTCAATTTTTTTGTCTCTCATTTTAGAGATATTTTTTATTTCACTCTTTAATATTTCTTCAAGAATAGATTTTTCTTTTAGCTCTTTAAAATTACTATCACCATTTTCAATTACAATTGTGTATGAAATATTATAAATTTTTTGAGTTATTTCTACATCATTAGCAAATTTTAAATGTAAAAATATAAATATTAATACTAAAACTAAATTTAGTATATGATTTAATTTTTCAGATTTTTTCGATATTATAACAAAAAATAAGCTATCCAATATCATAATAACAAAAAGAAATCCCAAGATAATATACAAATTCTTAATAAAAAAGAGCATTAATCCTAAAGCTGCAATAACAAAATGAAATAATCCATAAAATTTTAATATCTTTTCAGCATATTTTATTTTTGGATTTCTCATTAAAATATTATAAACTTCAGAAACATACTCTTTATTCCTCATTCTATAGAACATAATTCCATAATATGAATTTATCACTAAAACAAAAGCAACCATTCCATAATAGTAGATGTCTTTCATAATAACCTCCCAATAAACACGTTATTATTTTATAATACAACATTATTATATCAAATTACATACATATATTCAATAATTTACTGAAAATATTTTCATAAAAAATAGCGAAGAAAAACTTCGCTATTTTTTTATGAATTTTTGTTAATTAAAATAATTCTTTTTTTATTTTTTCATAAACTGCATCAACTGTAAATCCAAATTTTTCAAATAATAAATTTGCAGGTGCTGATGCTCCAAATGTATCAAGACCTATTGAAATTCCATCTAATCCAACATATTTACCCCAACCAAATGTTGATAAGGCTTCAATGCTGACTCTCTTTCTGATGTTATTAGGTAATACACTTTCTTTATATTCTTTACTTTGCTTTTCAAATTCTTCCATACATGGCATTGATACAAGTCTTGTGCAAATATTTTCTTCTAAAAGTTTTTCACAAACTTTGTAAGCTAAGCTAACTTCTGAACCTGATGCAATTATAATCATTTCAAAATCTTTTCCAAAGTCTTTTAGGACATATCCACCTTTTAGAGCTTCTGATGAAGTTTCTTCTAAATTAGTCAATTTTTGTCTTGTAAGTGCTAAACAGCTTGGAGTTTTTCTATTCTTTAGTGCAGATATCCAAGCATAAGCAGTTTCTTTTGCATCACAAGGTCTATACATAGAAACATTTGGTGTAGATCTAAACATTGCCAAATGTTCAATTGGTTCATGTGTAGGTCCGTCTTCTCCAACTCCAATACTATCATGAGTTAAAACATAAATAACACCTTGATTCATAAGTGCAGAAAGTCTTACAGCAGGTTTTAAATAGTCACTGAAAACAAAGAATGTTGCACAATATGGTAAAAGTCCTCCATGTAATGAAATCCCATTACAGATTGCAGCCATTGCATGTTCTCTTACTCCAAAGTGAATGTTTTTTCCAGTTCTATTTTCAGGTGAATAGTAGTCAAATTCTTTCATTGTTGATTTGTTTGATGGTCCTAAATCTGCTGATCCTCCAAAAAGATTTGGTAATAATTTAGAAAATCTATTAAGCACAATTCCGCTTGATTCTCTTGAAGCCATATCTTTATCAAATTCAGTAATTGATGAATCATTTAAGATTTCTTCATCAATTTCAGCTTTTATAAATTTTTGGAATAAATCATACTTTTCAGGATATTTAACTTTATATTCTCCAAGTAGTTTTTCCCAATCATCAACAAAAGTATTCTTTTTTTCAACTACTTCTTTCATATATTTTTTAACTTCTTCAGGAACGTAAAAACTTTCTTCATATTCCCAACCAATATTTTTCTTAAATGTTGGAATATTATCTTCTCCCAATGGTTCTCCATGTGCTGAAGCACTTCCCTGTTTAGTTGAGCCGTATCCGATTTTTGTCTTTATTTCTATTAATGAAGGTTTATCAGTTAATTTTGCTCTTTCTATTGCTTCTTTAATTTCATTGATATTATTACCATCTGCAACAAAATAAGTATCCCAACCTAGAGCTTCATATCTAGCTCTTACATTTTCGCCAAAAGCAGTTGAAGTATCTCCTTCAATCGTTATATTATTGCTATCGTATAAAACTATAAGTTTTCCTAATTTTAATGTACCTGCAAGTGAAGATGCTTCATTGCTGATACCTTCCATAAGACAGCCGTCTCCAACGATTGAATAAGTATAGTGATCTACTATTTTACAATCGTCAGTATTGAAAATTGAAGCTAAATGACTTTCAGCTAATGCCATACCAACAGCCATTGAAACACCTTGTCCAAGTGGTCCTGTTGTTGCATCTATTCCAGCAGTATGACCATATTCAGGATGTCCCGGAGTCAAGCTGTCAATTTGTCTAAAATTCTTTATATCTTCAATACTAACACCATAATCAAATAAATGAAGTAATGAATATAAAAGCATAGAACCATGTCCTGCTGATAAAATAAATCTATCTCTGTCAACCCAATTTGGATTTTTAGGAGAAATCTTCATACAATCATTAAATAAAGTAAATGCCATTGGTGATGCTCCAAGTGGAAGTCCAGGATGTCCTGACTTTGCCTTTTGAATAGCATCAGCACTTAATGTTCTCATAGTATTAATACATAAATTCTTAATTTCCATATCATTCCCTCACTTAAATATATTATTTTTAAAAACAAACTTAACGAATTAATTATATCAATAAATACAATTTTTTTCAATAACATAACTATTGATTCAGCAACTAAGACTCTAGAGTTGTCAAACATATGTGACAAATCTAGATTTAATATACAACCAAACAATTTATTGTTATGATTCAATTCATAAAAATTAGCGTTTTATGATTCTGGATATCACATCAATTGACAAACAAATTAAAATAATATATAATCATTATATAAAATTATAGAAATTATTACTAGAGGAAATTAATAATGTTTTACTTCTTAGTGTTTATAGGAATTATCGGTTTAATAAAAAGATATTTAATTATAAAAAAAATAATTAAAGTAAAAGAAATTCCTTATTATAATGAAAATCAAATTTCTGAAAAAACAAAAGATGATATAATAGAAAAATATGGAAATTTTTACTTAATTATTTCAATAATATATTTTTTTATAGCATTATTGTTCAGAAATTCAAAATATATTTATATTGTTACATCTCTCTCAATAATTCCTATTTTATACTACAAATGGTGGTTACTAAAATTTGTACGATACAAGACAAATGATAGATTTAACGATTAAAAAAGTTGGAGAAAACTCCAACTTTTTTAATTCTATAAATTACTTTGTTCCGAACAATCTATCTCCTGCATCTCCAAGTCCAGGAATAATATAACTATGTTCATTTAATCTCTCATCCAATGCAGCTACAAAAATATCTACATCAGGATGATTTTTTTGAACAGCCTTAACCCCTTCAGGAGCCGCAATTATACAAACCAATTTAATATTTTTACAACCCTTTTGTTTTAAAAGTTTAATTGCATCAGATGCTGAACCACCAGTAGCAAGCATTGGGTCAAGAACTAAAAAGTCTCTTTCTTCTGCATCTACAGGTAGTTTACAATAATATTCAACAGGTTGTAAAGTTTCCGGATCACGATATAATCCAATATGTCCAACTTTTGCAGCAGGAAGAATATTTAACATTCCTTCAACCATTCCAAGTCCTGCTCTTAAGATAGGTACTACTCCTAACTTCTTCCCAGATAATCTCTTAACCTTTGTCTTTTGTAAAGGTGTTTCAATTTCTACTTCATCAGTTTTTAAATCTCTTGTAACTTCATAAGCCATAAGCATTGAAATTTCATTTACTAAGGCTCTAAAATCTTTTCCACCGGTTTTTTTATCCCTTAAATATCCCAACTTATGTGAAATAACCGGATGATCGAATACTGTTAATTTTGACATATTATTACCTCCTATAATTATGCAAAAATTTTTCATTTTATTAAATTAATTTTTACTATTATACAAAAATTTTTTTAATTAGTAAAGTCTATTTGTTATATTGATAAAATATTTCTAATATTTTTCACAAAAAATTTTCATAAAAATATTGAAATGTTTTTACTTTTATGTTATACTATTCCAGTGATTAAATTTGCCGGCGTGTCGGAACTGGCAGACGAGACAGACTCAAAATCTGTTATCCGCAAGGGTGTGTGGGTTCGAGTCCCACTGCCGGCACCATTTCAAAAACTAACTTTTTTGTTAGTTTTTTTTATTGTGAAACAACAAGGTTCCCGGGAACCCACCCGATGCGAAGCATCGTGGAAGGGTGGGGTTCTTATTGCAAAAAAAGGTATGAATCAACATACCTTTCTAATCTATTTTACATTATTCATTTTTTCTCTACAAGCTTTTTCAATTAAATCTAGCTTATCAATACTTTCTTGTTCAGTTTTTCCTATTGTATAGATATATAACTTAATTTTAGGTTCTGTTCCTGATGGTCTTAAAGCATACCAAGACCCATCATTCAAATAGTATTTTAGACAATTTTGTTTTGGAAAATCTAAATATCCATCTTTAAAATCGATGATTTCTTTTAAAGAAATATCTCCCATTTCTTTTATAGGATTTTCTCTAAAATCTTCCATCATTCTTCCAATTCTTTGTTGTCCTTCAATTCCTTCAAGTTCAAGAGAAATTTGTCTCTCATTATAATATCCGAATTCTTCATAAATATCATTTAAAACATCTAATAGACTTTTTCCTTGTTTTTTATAATATGCAGCCATTTCTACAACCATCATTGAAGCTCCAACAGCATCTTTATCTCTTACGAATGTTCCGTAGCAAAAACCTATGCTTTCTTCATATCCGAAAACATAATTTTTTTCTTTAGTTATATCATATTCGTTTGTCTTACCACATATATTTTTAAAACCTGTTAATGTTTCAACTGTTTCTATTCCATATTTTTTAGCTATTACTCTTGATAAATCTCCTGTTACAATAGATTTTACTAAAACAGGATTTTCAGGCAAATTATTAAGTGCATATCTTTGTGAGAAAATGTAATATGATAATAACGCTCCTATTCTATTACCATTTAAAAATACATATTCTCCATTTTTATCTCTAACTTCAAGAGCAACTCTATCGCAATCCGGATCTGTTGCAATTAAAATATCAGCACCAACTTCTTTACCTAATTTTTCAGAATATAGAAAAGCCTTAGGAACTTCCGGATTAGGATATCCAACAGTTGTAAATTCAGGATCCGGCATTTCTTGTTCTTTAACAACAAAAATATTTTTAAATCCTCTTCTTTTCAAAACTTCTCTAACAGGTAAATTTCCAACTCCATTCAAAGGAGTGTAAACCACTTTAATATCTTTGTCTATATTTTTATCATTTATAGCTAAATTTAGAACTTCCTTTTTATAATCTTCCTCTACTGAATCATCAATATATTTAGCAATTCCACTCTTTATAGCATCCTCAAAAGGAATTTGTTTAACATCTTCAAACTTTTCAATTTTATCCATGTGAGCTGAAATTTGATTTGCTATATCATCAAGAATTTGTGATCCCTCTTTCCAATACGCTTTGTATCCATTATATGCTTGTGGATTATGACTTGCAGTAACCATTACTCCTGCTATACAATTTAATTTTCTAATCGCATAAGAACACATTGGAGTAGGTCTGATTCCCTTATAGATATATGATTTAATTCCATTTCCAGCCATTATTGAACAAGTAAGTTCTGCAAATTCTTTTGAACCATATCTGACATCATAACTTAAAGCAACTCCTCTTTCAATAGCTTCTTGACCATAATCAATAATAGTATTTGCAAGAGCTTGAGCAGCCTTTGAAACCATATATTTATTCATTCTATTTGTTCCTGCACCAAGTTTTCCACGAAGTCCCGCAGTACCAAATTCCAATACTTTATAAAATCTATCCTTAATTTCTTCTTCATTATCTTTTATTGAAAGTAAATCATTTTTCGTTTTTTCATCAAAAAATTTATTATCTAACCATTCTTCATAAACTTTTTTGTAATCTATCATAAAGTCCCCCTAAATATATATTCTACTATATTTTACATCAAAAGATATTTTATTTCAATATTTTAGCTAAAACAAATCAAAAAAATGTTTGTAATGGCAAATTTATGGTATAATTAATTGGTATAACTAAAGAAAATAATATGAGGTGATTGAATGAGATTTGTTTCTTGGAATGTGAATGGGCTTAGAGCTTGTATTAAGAAGGGATTTTTAGATTATTTTAATGATATTAATGCAGATTTTTTCTGTTTACAAGAAATTAAGATGAGTGAAGGTCAACTTAATCTTGAACTTGAAGGCTATGAAACTTTTTATAATTATGCACAAAGAAAGGGATATAGCGGAACTGCAATTTTTACAAAATATAAACCTTTGGGTGTAAAATATGGAATGGGAATTGAAGAAGACGACACTGAAGGAAGACTCATAACTTTAGAATATGATGATTTCTTTTTGGTAACTTGCTATACACCAAATTCAAAGCAGGAACTTTTAAGACTTGATTATAGGATGATTTGGGAAGATAATTTTAGAAATTATTTGATTGAATTAAATAAAACAAAGTCTGTAATTGTATGTGGTGACTTAAATGTTGCACATGAAGAAATTGATTTAAAAAATCCGAAGACAAACAGAAAAAATGCAGGATTTACGGATGAAGAAAGAGAAAAGATGTCCATTCTTTTAGATAGCGGTTTTACAGACACTTTTAGATATTTCTACCCTAATAAAGAAAATGAATATAGTTGGTGGAGTTATTTTGGAAAATCAAGAGAAAGAAATACAGGTTGGAGAATTGACTATTTCTTAACTTCAAAAGACATGAATGATAGACTTGTAGATGCACAAATACATCAAAGCATTTTAGGTAGTGATCACTGTCCTGTTTATTTGGAGATAAAATAGTCTCTTTTTAGAAAGATATATTGAATAAGATATATCTTTTTTTATATATTTATTTTTTATTAATTATAAAAAAGACTATCACATCACTGCGATAGTCTTTAATTCTAATCAACGATTTTTAATTTTATATTATTCTTATCTTCAATTTCAACATAATTATTTTCTTTTACATAATCAATCAAAACTTCTGCGATATCCCTTGTATCTTCTTTAAGCGTTTTAAGTTCCGGGAAAAATGAAAAATTTCCTCCTCCTGTCGCTCTATAATTATTTAATACAAGTTTATATTTTTTATCTAAAATCAGCTCGTCTCCATCAACTTTTACGTCTGTTATGAAATTTTTTCCATTTTTTGAAATGTTCATTGTATATTCTATTCCATCAAGCATATCATAATTATACATCTCTCTTTTTGGATATAAAAACTTTGGATTAATATCAATTCTATTGTCTTTCACTATCCAGTAAGTTGAAAGCTGCATTAAATAATCTAAAATATTTTGCCCGCTCATTTCTTTTAAAACTAATGTATTTGGGAATGGATAATTTAAAATTATATCTCTATATCTTAAATTTTTACCAAAACCAGGCATAACTTCAAAAAGACAACAAGAAGAAATATCCGCTCCCATTGTTTCTTTTTGAATTTTGTTTATAAAACTTGTAATCGAATGTTTTTCCAATTGAGCAGTCTTTGTATCAGAAATATACATTTCTTTATTACAACTACCAATTTCAATATCCAACCATTTTTCCGTTTCATTTAAAACTTCTTTAAATTTTTCTTCCATTTCAGCATCAATTTCATATTCTGAAATATCTTTAAGATTAACTGAAATACCTTCATCAAATAAAATTTCCATACAAGTTGCACATCCATCTGCACATTGTATTACAAAAGTATCTTTTATCTTTCCTGTTAAAGTCCTATGTTGATGTCCTGTAACTAAAACATCTATTCCAGAAATTTTATCACAAATCTCATATCCAACATTTTCACCAGTCAAATTTTCTGTAGGATTTCCACTTTCCAAATCCCTTTCAAAACCGCCATGATAAAAAACTACTACATAATCAACCTTATCTCTAACAGCTTCAACTGAATTTTTAACAGTTTCAAAAACACTTAATATTTCCAAATTTTCTAAATTTTTAGGATTTTCCCAATGGTCAATATAATCAGTTACAATTCCAATTAATGCAATTTTTTTATTATCTATGCAAATAATATCTGTATTTCCAAGTTTTTCATCTTTATACTTTACATTACCAGTAATACATTTTGCATTAGTTTCTTTAACATAATTATATAAAAATTCACTACCATAGTTAAAATCATGATTTCCTATATTAATATAATCACAATGTAAATGATTAAGAGCCTTAGCAACTATATTTTCTTTTAAATTAGCATTAGCATAGGTTACCAAAGGTGTTCCCTGATTTATATCTCCATTATCAACATAAATTACTTTTCCCTTTTTTCTTTCCTCTTTTAAAAAAGTTGAAAATCTTGAAAGTCCTTTATTTGCTATATCAGAGTTTACAAAATTATATGCCAATAAATTACCATGAACATCAGTGGTAGATAAAATTTTAAAAGCCATTAATATCCCCTCGCCAATTTTCTTCTAACATTATTAGAAAATACTTCAATAATTAAAACTAAAATAATTATTCCAACTAAAATTGATCCAACTTCATTCCAACGATAATTGTTCATTGCAAAAATAAGTGGTGCCCCGATTCCACCTGCTCCTACAAGTCCTAGAACTGATGCATCTCTTAAATTCATATCAAATCTATAAATAACGATAGAAATTAACTTTGAATAAATTTGTGGTAAAATTCCATATCTTATTTGCTCAATTTTAGTACAACCAATCGCAGAAAGTGATTCAATTATTCCAAAATCTAAATCTTCTATAACATCTATATATAATTTAGTAACCATTCCTATTGAAACAACTGACATTGTAAATACCCCAGCCAGCGCTCCAGGTCCTGTAACACCTATAAACATAAGTCCATAAATAAAAGCTGGAACAGTTCTAACACACATCGTGAAAAATCTTCCGATTACAGCTACATATTTTGAGACAATTTTCTTTGCAGAAATAAATGCAAAAGGAATAGAAATAATTGCTCCAATTATGGTTCCTAAAAACGCAATACACATTGTTTCAAAAAGTAAATAAATTACACCTTTATTATCAAGTCTAAAAAGAAATTCTACATCAGGATGTAATATTCCACTTATAATATTTTTAGCAATTGTCATCGAGTCTTTAACATCATCACCTTTTTTAATTGACATTGCTGACCAAACTAAAAGTCCTAAAACTATTACAATAACTGCAATGATATAAGTATAAGATTTTGGCTCTTTTTTTAATTTTTCTTCTACTTTTGAATTCATCATTTCCATTACTCCAACCTTCCTCTAAAATGTTCACTTATAATTTCTATTACAAAAACAGTTAAAAGTAATAAAAATACTATGGTACCAACTTTTGAATATTCTCTCCAACCGAGTTTTTCATTCAAAATCATACCAATACCACCTGCACCAACATAACCTAAAATTGCAGCATATCTCACATTACCTTCAAAGTTGAATAGTGCTGTTGAAATATATGAAGGTAAAACAACCGGTAATATAGCATATCTAAAAGCATAGAATTTAGTAAATCCCATAGATTCCATACATTCAAAAGCTCCCATATCAACAGTTTCAATTGATTCATACAATAATTTTCCAACATAAGATAATGAAAAAATAAAGATTGCAACAGTTCCTGCAAAAGTACCAAGACCCCATATATAAGTTGCTATTAAAGCACAAACAAGAGAAGGTAGAGTTCTTAAAATACTTAAAAATAATTTAAAAAATCCATTTACAAATTTATTTTTAGTTATATTGCTGGAAGCTAAAATTGCAATAGGTAATGAAACTAATGCCCCTAAAAACGACCCTATCAAAGACATTTTTATAGTGTCAAAAAGTGGAGTTATAACCTCTTTACTATAACTAAAATCAGGTGGAATCATTCCTTTTAAAATATTAAAAAAGTTTCCAAAATTTTTAAATACTTCAAAATTAAATCCGGTAACCTTTACTGAAATATACATTAAAAAAATTACAATAATTGTGATTAAAGGAGTTTTTGAACGTGGTCTAAAAACTACTTTTCCATTATCTAAAGTTATCTTTTCCTTAGGAAATATAGTATCAAATATATTTTTCATATTATTCTCCAGTTTCAAATAAATCTTTTTTGTAAATTTTATCTAAAATTTCCTTTGTAATATCACTTGATTTCCCGTCATAAACAATTCTACCTTTATTTATTCCAATAACTCTATCACAATATTTTAAAGCTAAATCAACATCATGAATATTTAGTAAAATAGTAATCTTATTTTCTTTATTAATTTTTCTAAAATCTTCCATAACTTGATTTGAAGTTACAGGATCAAGAGCAGCAACAGGTTCATCGGCTAAAATAATTTGTGGGTTCTGACCCAAAGCTCTTGCTAAAGCTACTCTTTGTTGTTGACCCCCTGAAAGTTGATCAACCCTTACATAAGCCTTTTCCAACATATCTACTTTATCAAGGGCTTCTAAAGATTTAATCTTACATTCCTTTGGAAATATACCAAAAAATTTTCTAAAACCGGTTAAATCCGGAACAAATGCAGTTAAAACATTTTTTATAACAGTAGTTCTTGTAACCAAATTGAAAGATTGAAAAATCATCCCAATTTTCCGTCTAAACTTTCTAATATCAGATCCACTTAATTTTTTTACATCAACATCATTCACAATCAATTCTCCCGAAGTAATCTCATGTATTTTATTGACACATCTTATCAGTGTTGATTTTCCAGAACCTGAAAGCCCTATAATAGCCACAAACTCTCCTTGTTCAATTTTTAAATCTACATCAATTAATCCCTTTGTTCCGTTAGGATAAACTTTGCTAACTTTTTTAAATTCTATCATTTTTTTCTCCACACAATTTGTTAAAAAAGGAGAGATTTCTCTCTCCCTAATTCTCACACAATTTAATTAATTCAATATTATTTTAATTTTTTTACAATTTCTTGAGCTTTTGCTTCATTATCATAATCAGCGTCTTTTGCCGGTTGATAACCTTCATGACTATAAACAGCTATAACTTTCTTGCCTTCTTCAGTTTTAGCGATTTCAATCAATGCTTTTTCTAAAGCTTTTTTGAATTCAGGTGTTATATTTTTAGACTTTTTAGAAACACTTACAGTATCATTATATATAGGAGCTGTTACCCCAATAAGATTTGTTTCTTCCCAAATTGATGCTTTTCTACCATAATTTTCAGTCCACTTCTTTTCTTGATCAAGTCTAGCATCAGCATATGTACAAAGTACATCTACTTGACCTGAAGCAAGTCTAGCAAAAGCAGAGCCGTAAGAATCACTTAAAATTGCATTATTTCCTAAATCTTTAATAGTTTTTCCAAAAGTTTCATTTAGCCAAAGAGTTGGATAAATATATCCTGCTGGTGAAGTTGGATTCATAACACTCCATTTTAAGTCTTTAACATCATCCCATGTTAATTTTTCTCCGGCATTTACTTTTTTAGCGATAGCTTTCCCTTTTTCAGACGGTCCGGCAATCATCAATGCTCTATAAGAAGTAGCTTGGTCATTAGTTTTCTTTGTAGGTTTTTGTTCATTCCAAACCTTAGCAGAATCATCATTTATAGAAAGACCTTTTCTGGTAGCAGTCAAAAGAACTTCTGCTCCGTCTCTATATAGAACATAAGTTCCTGCAGGAATAAATCCGATATCTAAAGTTCCTGCATTAAGTCCTTCACCTACTGCTTCAAAACTCGTTCCAACTGTTATATCAACATTTTTAACATCATAGCCTTCTTTTGCTAATTGTTCCTTTAGTAAATTTTTCAAAGGTTCTGTTGCGGTAACTATTTCTGACGGTTCTCTTGAAGGCACAAAACCGATTGAAAGTTTTTCAATAGTAATTTTCCCATCAGCAGATTTTTTAGCTTCTTTCTTAGATCCACAACCCACAAGAAGTCCTGCACTTAAAACAAGTGCCAAAGATGAGATTAAAATTCTTTTAAATATTTTCATAATTCCCCCTGTATATTAGTTAAAAATAAATTGTATGATTTACTCTTATATTATATCATTTTAAATAAGCGTTTACAATTAAAATTATGACTTTTTTTCAACTTTTTTAATAATAAAAATTTAAAAATTTTCAATCTAAAAATCGTAGTATTACCTTTACTAAAATTTATAATCAAAAAGCGAGTAATTTCAACTCGCTTAAATTACAATATTAAAAAACTCCACATAAGCACACAGCCCAAACAAAGTTACAATTTGCCTTTTTAAGTTCTTTATAACATTCATCAATGGTAGCTCCGCTTGTATGTATATCATCTAATAATAAAATATTCTTTCCACTTAAATCACAATCAACTAAAAAGGAATTTTGTAAATTTACACTTCTTTCTTCAAGGGATAAAAAATGTTGTGATTTTGTCTTTTTTATCTTACGAAGATTATCAAATAATGGTATATTAGAATACTTTGAAATTTCCTCTGCAAGAAGTTTTGAATGATTATATCCTCTAAGTTTCATCTTCTTTTTACTTGAAGGAACATAAGCTATGTAATCCATCTTTTCAATCAAAGATTTATCCAAATTTTCATATATCAACTTTCCAAAAGGCTTTTTTAAATAGACTCCATTTTCAAACTTAAATTCCTTAATTTTTATCTTTAGTATTCCAGAATAATAGAATAAAATATCTTTTTTAAAATATTCTTCTCCATAATCATTAAAAATATCCTTATCATATTTTTGGATTTTGGATATACATTCCTCACATAAATATGAATTTTTTATAATATTTTCTTTACAGAAAAAACAATAATTTTCATTAAAAAAGAAACTTTTTAAAAATTTTTTTATCATTACAACAATTCCTCAACAAGACCGTAAAAATGTTTTATTCTATTTTCCAAATTAGAATATCTGCTATTTATTGTATTATTTCTAATCATATTATTCATAACATTCTTATCTCCAACTAGTACAATATTTTCCTTAGCTCTTGTAATAGCAGTATATAATAAATTTCTGGTTTGAAGTAGTCTATATCCATCAAACATAGGAATAATTACAGATTTAAATTCAGAACCTTGAGACTTATGTATAGTTATTGCATAAGCTAATTCTAAATTATCTAAATCTTCTAAGGTATAATCTATAACCCTATTATCATCCATTTCAACTGTCAACTTCTTACTTGATTTATCAATGAAAATAATATGTCCCATATCTCCATTATATACACCAAAATTTTCTTCTCCGTCAGAATCAAAAAAAGAAAGATTATAATTATTTTTAGTTTGCATAACTTTATCATTTACACGAAAAAGTTTATTACCAACTAATAGTTCATCAGTTGTTTCAGTTTTCGGATTTAAAATATCCTGTAACAATCTATTTAATTCAAAAACTCCACAGATTCCTTTTCTACTTTGAGTAAGAATTTGAATATCTTTAGAAAAATCATAGCCATAAGCATTCGGAAGCCTTTTACTAATCAAATCAACTACAACATTTCTAGTAATTGCTGGTGTTTCAGTTTTTAAAAAGAAAAAATCACTATTTTTTTCATTTAAAATTGGCTCTTGTCCATTATTTATTTTGTGAGCATTAACAATTATATTACTACTTTCAGATTGTCTAAAAATATCAACAAGTTTTGTATATTTTATCTTTTTAGAATTAATTAGATCCCTCAAGACATTTCCTGCACCGACACTTGGAAGCTGATCAACATCGCCTACAATTACTAATCTCGTATTATCTTTCATTCCTCTTAAAAGTTTTTCAAAAAGAACTACATCAACCATACTCATCTCATCAATAATAATAACATCAGTATCTAAAGGATTATCTTCATTATACTCAAAATGTCCAATATCATCATAACTGCTTGGAATATAACCTAACATTCTATGAATGGTCTTAGCTTCTATTCCGGTAGTTTCTTCAATTCTTTTTGCAGCTCGACCGGTTGGAGCACAAAGAGAAATATTATAACCATTGTCTAAATATATCTTAGATATTGTATTTATTATTGTGGTTTTTCCGGTGCCCGGACCACCAGTTATAATAGAAATATTTTCTTCAAAACAAGATTTAATTGCATCTATTTGAATTTTTGATAATTTTATAGATAGACTTTTAATCGCTTCCTTTATTTCCTTTTCAATATCAAATAAAATTTTGAAATCATCATTTAATGCCATTTTTGCAAGTTTACTTGCAATATAACTTTCAGAAACATATAAATAATCTAAATAAATATTTGATTCCTCAAATGAATTATCTATAACTACTTCAGAAGATAAAAGTAAATTCATATATACAGGTTCTATAAGTTCTGTTTCAACTCCTATCAGTTTAGAAACTTCATTAGTAAGTTTTTCTTTTGGATAGTAAACATGTCCAAAATTTATAGCTTTTTGAGTTAATACATAAAGAATGGCTGATTCTATTCTATAGGGACTATTTTTATCTAAATTATTCTTCAAAGCTATTTCGTCTGCCTTCAAAAAGCCAATTCCTTTTACATTTTTAATCAACTTATACGGATTTTCATTGATGACTTCCAAAGTATTTTCTCTAAAGATATTGTAAATTTTTTTAGATAAACTTAAACTTATACCAAGACCAGTAAGATGAAATAAAATGTTTTTACTGAACTTTAATTCTTCAACAGATTTTTTTATTTTTTCTATACTTTTCTTTCCAATTCCTCTGACTTCTAACAATTTATCAGTTTCATCGAAAACTATGTCTAAACTTTTTTTACCAAATTGTTTAACTATATAACTTGCATTTTTAGGACCTATTGTAGAAATAATTCCACTTGCCAAATATTTTTCAATTTCAACAGTAGAACTAGGTAACTTTTTTTGATAGGAAGATACATTCAGCTGTTCGCCATACTTGTTATCGTATGTAAATTCCCCTTCAACTTCTAAACTTTCTCCTATATTAACAGAATCAAAAATTCCTACAATTTTTATTTCTCCATCACTTGTATTTAAATCAAAAACCGAATATCCGTTCTCTTCATTTACATATCTGACCTTTATAACTTCTCCTGTTAATTTCATAACTTCTCCTGCATATAAATTTAGGAAACTAAAACTAGTTTCCTAAAAAGTTAATCTTCTATTCTTTCAATATTTGCTCCTAATGACTTCATTTTACCTACAAAGTCATTATATCCTCTATCTATATGATAAATATTTCCAATTGTCGTTGTACCTTCCGCAACAAGACCTGCCAAAACAAGAGCAGCTCCCGCTCTTAAATCCGTTGCATTAACTTCTGCTCCGGAAAGTTTTCTTACCCCTGCAATTCTAGCTTCTTTACCACTTGTTGCAATAATAGCTCCCATTTTGTTAAGCTCTTTCACATGCATAAATCTATTTTCAAAAACAGTTTCAGTAACTTTTGCTTGATCTTCACATACACATAAATAAGCCATAAATTGTGCTTGAACATCTGTTGGAAAACCCGGATAAGGTAAAGTTTTAATATCTGTTCCCTTAATCTTATCGCTTCCTTTTACAAAAATTGAATCCTCATCTTCATTTACAACAACATAAGCACCTGTTTCTTTCAATTTTGCAATAACAGGTTTGATATGGTTTGAAATACAATTTTGAACTACAACCTTTCCTCCGGTAATTGCAGCAGCTATCATAAATGTAGCGGCTTCTATTCTATCAGGAATAATAGTATGAACTGTACCCCCTAATTTTTCTACTCCTATAATTCTTATAGTGGAAGTTCCCGCTCCTGAAATTTTTGCTCCCATTTTATTCAAAAAATTTCCTAAATCTACAATTTCCGGTTCCATTGCAGCATTTTCAATTATAGTTTCTCCTCTTGCTAAAGTTGCAGCCATCATTATATTTTGTGTTGCTCCTACTGATGGAAAATCTAAATAAATTGTATCTCCATAAAGTTTTTCACATCTCGCTGAAACTTTATCCGGTTCTTCTTCAATTAATGCACCTAAAATTTTAAATCCTTTTAAATGTAAATCAATAGGACGAGAGCCTATTGCACAACCACCCGGCAAAAATGCATCCGCTCTACCAAATCTTGCAAGCAACGGACCCATAACTAAAAATGACGCTCTCATCTTTTCCATTAAACTTCTATCAGTTACAAAAGAATTTATATTACTGGAATCAATAGAGACTCTATTTTCAGATAAAAATTCAACTTTGGCACCCAAACTCTCTAAAACTTTTAAAATTATTTTTACATCCACTAAATTAGGAACGTCTTCTAAAACTATCGGTTCAGTTCCCAAAAGCGAAGCAGCTATAATAGGAAGTGCTGCATTCTTTGCTCCATCTATTTTTACAGTGCCTTCTAAAGGGGCACTTTTTCTTACTAATATCTTAGGCAAACAAATCCCTCCAAAATATTTTTTTATTGTGAAATAACAAGATTCCAATATACCTATCCGATGTGAAACATCATGGAAAGGTGGAGTCCTCATCTATTTAAAACTACTTTATTTCAGTCATTAAAATAAATTTATGATAATAAAAATAGATTCTGTCTTGTCATAAATTATAAATCTGCTTTTATTATACCACATTTATACTATATTTTTAAACTATTTACTATTTTTCTTAGATTTATATCTCAATTGTGAATCCAATATTTTTTTTCTCATTCTTAAACTCTTAGGCGTTACTTCGATATATTCATCACTTTCAATAAATTCCAACATTTCTTCCAAACTCATGATCTTTGGTGGACTAAGTTTTAAAGCATCATCAGATGCTGAAGATCTGATATTTGTTTGTTGTTTCTTTTTACAAACATTAACTTCAATATCAAGCCCCTTAGCATTAGAACCTACAACCATTCCTTCATAAACTTCAGCTTGAGGAGAAATAAATAATATTCCCCTCTCTTGTGCTGAATTTAATCCATAAGCTGTTGCAACACCAGTTTCAAAACAAATTAATGAACCAACATTTCTCTTTGGAATTTCCCCTTTAAAAGGTTCATAACCTTTAAATTCAGTATTTAAAGTTCCACTTCCTCTAGTATCAGTTAAAAACTCTGAACGATATCCAATAAGTCCTCTTGCAGGAATATTAAATATAAGTCTTGTATATCCTGCTTGAGATGGATTCATATTAACTAAGTCAGCTTTTCTTTGCCCTAACTTTTCTATTACAGAACCAACAAATTCTTGATCTACATCTATTGTTACAGTTTCTATTGGTTCTAATAATTTACCATTTTCATCTTTTTTGTAAAGAACTTCAGGTTTTGAAACTTGAAATTCATAACCTTCTCTTCTCATATTTTCAATTAAAACTGAAAGATGAAGTTCTCCTCTTCCAGAAACTCTAAAACTATCGGTTGAATCTGTGTCTTCAACCCTTAAACTTACGTCTGTTTCTAATTCTTTATAAAGTCTTGCACGAATTTGTCTACTTGTAACAAATTTCCCTTCTTTCCCAGCAAAAGGAGAATTATTAACTATAAAATTCATAGCAAGAGTAGGTTCAGAAATCTTTACAAATGGAAGAGGTGTTATATCTTCCAAAGAACAAAGAGTATCTCCAATACTAATTCCTTCAACTCCCGTTACTGCAATAATATTTCCTACAGATGAACTTTCAACTTCTTTTCTGGATAAATTTTCAAATTCATATATTTTAGTAATTTTTATTTTCTTATTTATACTGCTATCATTATAATTTACAATTACAGCATCATCTCCAAGTTTAACACTACCGCTTTCTATTTTACCAATACCTATTCTTCCTACATACTCATTATAATCAGTAGTAGAAATAAGTAATTTAAAAGGCGCATTTTCATCTCCTTTTGGTGCAGGAATATAGTCAACAATAACATCTAAAAGAGTTTTCATATCTTCAGTCTTTTTGTTAAAGTCCATAGTTGCATATCCCGATCTTGCAGATGCAAAAACAAAAGGACTTTCCAAATAATCCTCTGATGCGTCAAGTTGGATAAATAAATCTAAAACTTCATCAACAACTTCTTCACATCTAGCTTCAGGTCTATCAATTTTATTTATACAAATAATAGTTGGCAATTTAAGTTCAAATGCCTTTCTTAAAACGAATTTAGTTTGAGGCATAGGTCCTTCAAAAGCATCAACTACTAGGATAACTCCATTTGCCATTTTTAAAACACGTTCAACTTCTCCACCAAAATCAGCATGTCCCGGAGTATCAATTACATTAATTTTTATTCCATTATAATCAATTGCAGTATTTTTTGAAAGAATTGTAATTCCTCTTTCTCTTTCTATATCATTTGAGTCCATTACTCTTTCTTTTACATCTTGATTTTCTCTAAAAACACCGCTACTTTTTAATAAACAATCTACCAAAGTAGTTTTACCATGGTCAACATGTGCTATAATCGCAACATTTCTTATATTTTCAATATTTCTCATATACTTTCCTTTCTATATTATATATCCAATGCATAACAATTAATTATAGCATATATACATCAAAAAGTAAAATTTTTGATTGATTTTATGCCTTTTTATCAAAAAAGACAATTCGTTATGAACTGTCTCTTTTGAAATATTTGCATTAAATTTTTATTCTAGTAAAATAGTGGTCTTCATTTTCCGCAAATATGTAAGCTCCACAATTTAGCTGAGTTTTTAAAGAGTATGGATTATTCTTATTTACACTCATATAAATTTCATCCTCTTCTATTTCATCTTTTATAAGCTCGATTACTAATTTAAGACCCCTAGTTGCATAGCCTCTTTTTCTATATTTTTTTATAATTCCATAACCAATATGTCCTGCACCCTCTCTTAAAGAGTCATTAAGCTTTTTTCGAACTTTAAAAAGTCCTACAATTTCATCATCATCCCACAAAAAATAATAGTTTTGAGGAACTCTATTAGGTTTTAAGTCAATTCCCTTAGATTGTTTTTCACAAGTTGGAATTACCTCATTTACAAATTCTTCAAATGAAACATTATAAAATTTATTTACAAAACCATTCTCATCTTCAGGAATTGAAGTCATTGCAATATATTCTTTCTTTGCATCTTCAATATTCATCTCTTTTAAAAATAACATATCATCACCTTAAATTTCTATAAGTTTTTTAGCATAATCATCTTTTATATTTAACTCAGCTATTTTATTTTTTATTTCTTCATATTCAAAATACAATCCTATTAAACTCTCAAATTTATTATCGTATCCAATATTGATTTTTTCAATTCTTCCACCTTCAATTTCAACAGTATAATCTCTTTCTTCATCTAAAATAAAAGTACATTTAGGAGATTGTCCATATATCCAGTCTTTTGTAGCATATTTTTCAGATTTTATTTTTTCTATTTTTAAAATATCCTCTTTTGTTAATTCATAAATTTCAAAATTCTCTTGAGTTTTTAAAATTTCATTTTTTAATTTTTCTAAAAAATTTGAAATTTCATAATCTAACTTTGAAATCTCTTTTAAATTTGCAACACTGCTCTTTACAGATTTTGCAGATTTTGAAATAATTTTTTTGTTTTCAACATTCAATGCATTTCTTAAATTATCTAAATTACTGTCAAACAAAATGCAACCATGATGTAAAACTCTTTTCTTTCTCATAAATTGAGAATGTCCACAAATTTTCTTTTCTTCAACTCTAAAATCATTTCTAGGAGAAATATTAGCATCAATATTCAAATTTAAAAGAGCTTTATACATCGGTTTTAAAAATTCCTTAAAATCTAGTGCAGTATCTCCTGTTGTATTTGTTATGTAAGTATAATTTAGATTTCCAAAATCATGAACAACCGTTCCACCGCCAGAAAGTCTTCTAGCAATCTTGATATTTTTTTCAAAACAGTATTTCATATTCAATTCTTCTATTAAATTTTGGTGTTTTCCAATAACTACAGAAGGTTCATTAATCCAAAGCATAAAAACTTCATCTTTCTTAAATTTTTCAAAAAAGTATTCTTCCATAGCTAAATTAAAATACACATCTGTATTTTTATTTTTAATAAAAATCATAATTTCTCCTCAATTCCAAAAGTATCAAAATTATTTTATCATATTCAATAAAAAAAGGATAGAACTTCTATCCTTTTTCAATATTTATATTTATTTTATTTTTTAGGCAAATGTACACTAACTCCTTCTACATCAGCAATCGCTTCATATATTGCTTCTGAGAAAGTTGGATGTCCAAATACCATTTTAATTGCTTCTTCAACAATAACTTCTGATTGCATTAAAATTGAAACTTCATTAATCAACTCGGATGCTCTAGGTCCAACAATATGAGCTCCTAAGATTTCTCCATATCTTGCATCTGAAATGATTTTAACCATTCCTGATGAATCTCCATGGGCTAAAGCTCTTCCATTTGCTCCATAATTGAATTTTCCAACTTTAACATCATATGATTTCTTTGCTTCTTCTTCAGTTATCCCTACACTTCCTATTTCAGGATATGTGTAAATTGCTCTTGGAATAATATTGTTATTGTATTTGTCTGATTTACCTTCAACTATTTCTGAAGCAGCAATATCTCCCATTTTAAATGCAGCATGTGCAAGAAGTTTTTTACCATTAACATCTCCTGGAACATAAACATTCTTTAAACTTGATTCCATTTTTTCATTAGCAACTACATTTCCATTTGAAATTTCAAGATTTACATCTTTTAATGCTGTTAAATCAGCTTCTCTAGTTGTAACTAAAATAACTTTTGCACTTGCAACTTCTTCTGAACCGGCTAATACTTTTTCTCCGGAAATTTCTGTAATTTCTTTACCAAAGATAAATTTAATTCCTGATTTTTCTAAAGACTTTATTAAAATTGAAGAAACTTCTGAATCTATAACTTCAATCGCTGAATCTTTTCTTTCAACAACAGTCACTTTGCTTCCGAAAGAACTGAATATTTGAGCCATTTCAACTCCAATATAATCTGCTCCGATTATTACTAATGATTCAGGTGCTTCTTTTAAATCTAAAGCTTCATCAGTATCTATAACATTTGAGCTATCTGATCCTTTGATATTTTTAACACATTTAGAACCACCGGCAAAAATCACAGAACCACATACAAGTTCTTTTCCACTTTCTAAAGTAACATTTCCATTTGAATTAATATAAGCTGTTTCTTTAAACATTTCTACTGAATTGCTCTTTAATAAGAATTCTACTCCAGCAGTAAGTTTCTTTACTATAGAATTTTTGAATTTTAAAGCCTTTGCAACATCAACAGTAGCATTATCATTTTCTAAAATAATTCCTCTCTTGCTAGACACTTTAATTCTTTCTATATCTTCAACATTTTGTAAATATGTTTTTGTTGGAATACAACCTCTATTTAGGCAAGTTCCACCAAATTTATTATTTTCAGCTATTGCAACTTTTGCTCCTTTTTGAGCAGCTTTAATTGCTGAATAATAACCAGCAGGACCTCCACCTATTACGACAACATCATATTCACCATCTTTTAATTCTTTTTTTGTTTCAGCTTTAACTTCAACTACTTTTTCTTCTACTTGTGCTTTAACTTCTTCCTTAATTTCTTCTTTAGCTGGTGCTGAAGCAGTTTCAGGTATAACATCTCCTTCATCTCCAATATATGCAATAGTTGTTATTACTGGAACAATTTCTCCATCATGTTTTAATATTTTAAGCAAAGTTCCTGAAGTCTCAGCTTCAATTTCCATATTAACCTTATCAGTCATAATTTCTAAAATTATTTCTCCGGCTTCAACTTTGTCTCCCTCTTTTTTAAGCCATTTTACAATTTGGCCTTCTTCCATTTCACTACCAGCTTTTGGCATTATTACTTCTGTTAACATAATTTTCTCCTCACACTAAACTAAAATTGAAATAGGATTTTCTAAATAATTTTTCAAAGTATTTAAAAACTTCGCTGCTTCCATTCCATCAACAACCCTATGATCAACAGTAATTGATAATTTCATAATAGGTCTTACAGTTATTTCTCCATTAAGAACAACCGGCTTATCAACAGTTGCACTTACACCTAAAATAGCGCTATTAGGTTGATTTATAATAGGAGCAAAAGAATCAATTCCAAACATTCCTAAGTTACTAATAGTAAATGTACTATCTTCTAATTCTTCTGACTCTAATTTCATTTCAACAGCTTTTTTAGTTAAGTCCTTTAATGAAATCATAAGTTCTCTTAAATTCATTTTCTCAGCATTTTTAACAACCGGAGTTAAAAGTCCACTTTCAAGACCCACAGCCATAGCAAGATTTACATATTTATGAAGTAAAATTTTAGTTCCATCTGCTGATAAACTACAATTTACATATGGATGTTTCATTAAACTCTTCACAGTTGCTAAAGAAATTATATCTGTAATAGTAAGTTTATATCCTGTTTCATCAATTAATTGTTGCATAATATTAGCTCTTAAGTTTTTAACTTCAGTCATATCAACTTCTATATTTGCTACAAAAACTGGAGCTGTGAAATAACTTTCACTCATTCTCTTAGCAACAGTTCTTCTCATCATTGACATTGGAACTTCTTCAACTTCACCATATGATTTTTTAACTTCTTGAGTTTCAACTTGTTGTTCTTCAACTGCTTTTTCTGTAGAAATTACATCTTTATTTGTTAGAAATTCTAAAACATCTTCCTTTAAAATCTTACCATTAACTCCAGTTCCAGTTACCTTAGTTAAATCAACACCTTCAACTTCTGAAATTTTTTTCGCAAGAGAAGAAACTTTAATAATTCCAAAATTTTTAAAATTTAAAACATCTTCTTTTTGAATTCTTCCCTTAGGGCCTGTTCCTTTTAGCAATGATAAGTCGATATTATTTTGCTTAGATAAAAATCTTGCAGCAGGTGTTGCTCTTAATTTTATATCAGACATAATTTCCTCCTATCTATTAACTGCTTTTCTAATTGTATTTTTAATATCTTCAACACTTGGTACAATTACTGCCTCTAAGTTTTTAGCAGAAGGTATATTTGTGTCGGCTCCAGCAAGTCTATAAATTGGTGCATCTAAATAATCAAAAGCATCACTTTCAGCAATTCTAGCTGAAATTTCTCCACCAAATCCACCTGTTTTAAATGAATCATGGCAAAGAACAAGTCTTCCTGTTTTCTTAACAGATTCAACTATCAAGTCTTCATCTAAAGGTACTAATGTTATTGGGTCAACAACTTCAACACTAATTCCTTCAGCTTTTAATTCTTCAGCTGCTTGTAAAGCTCTTTCTAACATTCTTCCCCAAGAAACTAAAGTTACATCCTTGCCTTCAACTTTAACTTCTCCTTTTCCAATTTCAACAATTTCTCCAATCTTTACTTCGCCTTTTCTTCCAAAAAGGGCTTTAGATTCAATGAAAATTACTGGATTATTATCTCTTATTGATGCTTTTAAAATTCCATAAGCATCGTTCACTGTTCCAGGAGCAACAACTTTTAAACCCGGAATATGACAGAACCATGATTCAAGAGCCTTGCAGTGTTGAGCAGCGGCTCCAGTACCAGATCCAGACGCACAACGATAAACAACTGGAACACTTACTTCTCCACCTAACATATATCTCATTGGAGCAGCTTCATTTACTATAGCATCCATTGCTATTGTAACAAAATCCATAAAAGTTAAATCAACGATAGGGCGCATTCCAACAGACGCTGCACCTGCGGCAGCTCCTGCTATAGCAGCTTCACTTATAGGACAATCTCTAACTCTTTCTTCTCCAAATTCTTCAAGCATTCCGACAGTAGTTCCGAAATCTCCTCCGAAAATACCAACATCTTCTCCCATTAAAAATACATTTTCATCTCTACGCATTTCTTCGGACATTGCTTCTTTTATTGCTTCACGCAAAGTCATAATCTTTATTTCACTAGCCATAATCTTCTCCTATTAAATAATATTAAGCATAATTGTCAGTACAAGCATCTTTTTCATCTGCTAAAGGTGATTCCTTAGCAAAAGTTATTGCATCAGCGATTACTTTCTTTACACTTTCTTCCATTTCATCAAGTTCACTTTCAGTCGCAATTTTATTTTCAACCAAATATTTTTTAAATGCAACATTAGGATCTTTTTCTTTCCATTCGTCAACTTCTTTTTTATCTCTATATTTTCCTGCATCTGAAGCAGAGTGACCAAACCATCTATAGCTTTTCGCTTCAACCAAAACAGGTCCATTACCTTCCCTAGCGTAATCAAGTGCTTCACTCATAGCATCATAAACATCTAAAACATTATTACCATCTTCAACATAAATTGATTTTACTTTATAAGCCTCTGCTCTATCAACAACTCTTTCAACAGTCATTGATCTTTGTTGAGACATTGAAATACCATATTTATTATTTATTACATAAAATATTAAAGGTAATTTCCATATTGATGCCATATTTAAACATTCATGAAAACTTCCTTCATTTGTAGCACTTTCACCCATACAACAAACAACAACATTTCCTGTCTTTTTCATCTTTTGAGCAAGAGCAGCACCTGTACTTAAACCATGTCCACCGCCAACAATACCATTACATCCCATATTGTTTACTTCCAAATTGTAAAGATGCATACTGCCTCCACGACCTTTACATTGACCAGTAGATTTTCCCAAAATTTCTGCCATCATTTTATTTATATCAATACCTTTTGTAATTGTTTGACCATGTCCTCTATGATTTGAATACATTAAATCTTCTTTTCTCATTGGATAAATAGCACCTACATTTGCAGCTTCTTCCCCAACAGAATAATGTGTCATTCCATGAATAAATCCTCTTGAATATAATTTACTAAGTTCCATGTCAAAATGTCTTATAAGCAACATTTTATCATACATTTCTAAAAGTTCTTTTTTTGTTAATTTTTTTGAATTACTCACAACAAACCTCCAAAATTGAATATCAAAATTATTATTTTGTACTATGTATTTACCTCAAATTAATAGAAAATATCAAAACTTATTTAATTTTTTAACAATAAAATTTTATAAATATAATAATTGTGATTCAAATCACTATAACTTTTAATTATTTTATTTCTTTTTTGTAATTATTTCATTTTTTATAAAATTATGATAGAATATATTTGTTATATAAATTTTAAGGAGAATATTATGAAAAAATTTTCAAAAATATTTTTAATACTAATAATATTTCTATTAGTTTCATGTTCAACTAATAAAAAAGAAAAACAAAAAAATGATTCAAACACATCAAATACAGAAATAATAACGGCTATAAAAAAGCAAGAATATACTTTGGATCCAAAACTATCAAATAGTTTAAATAACGACTCAATTATATCTCAACTTTTTGAAGGTCTTACCGAATATTCATCACATGGAAAAATCGCCTTAAATCAAGCAGAAAGTATAGAAAAAAGTGAAGATTTAAAAAAATGGACAATTAAACTTAGAGATAATTTAAAGTGGTCTGATGGTTCAAACATTAATGCTGAAGATTATGTACAATCTTGGATTAGTATCTTAAATAAGGAAAATAAAAATCCAAATGCTTTCAAACTATTTTTTATAAAAGATGCAAAAAAACTATATGATGGAAAAATAAAGCCAAATGAATTTAAGGGAATTAAAATCACGAACAAAAATACCATAGAAGTTAATATGGAGTATCCTGTCAAAAACTTTGATGAAATTCTTTCTAATGTATTTATGTTTCCGACTAAAAAAGATAGCAAGATTGACAAAGAAAGTCTTATTACTAACAGTGCTTTTAAATTAAAAAGCTATACCGATGAAGAAATAATTTTAGAACAAAACAGAAATTATTGGGATAATGTAAATACAAAAATTAAAAAAGTAACTTTGAAATTAGTTGAAAATGATATATTAGCTTATCAGCTTTTCGATTTAAAACAAATTGACTTTTTCGGTCTTCCATTTTATGAAATTCCTTATGAAAGACGCCTTGATTCCAGCAAAAAGCCGGAACTGCTAAACTTTAAAACTAATGTTTTTGAATTTTTAAAATTAGATAAAAATAGTAAAATCTTAAAAAATGATACTTTAAGAAAAAACTTAGAAAAATTAATAGATCCTAAATTTTTAGCGGAATTCGTTTTGTATAATAATTCAGTACCTATTGTGCAAAAGGAAAAGCTAGTTTCAGAACAAATTACAAAATTAAAAAATGAAGTCGATGAAATCTTAAAATCTTCAAATTTACAAAATGAAATTCTAACTTTAAAACATAATGGAACAAAGTTATCTGAAAGAATTTTAGCTTCATTATCCAAGGAATGGATCGATAAGTACAGAATGAAAGTAAGTATTACAAGTGATGGTAATAGTTCTATAACACATTCAACATTTAATATGGGTACAACTGATGAAATGGATATTAAATACTATATAAATCACTATTTACAAAGTGATGACTTTTCAAAAATGTATACTTCAATTGAAGATATACAGAAAGAAAATCTTATTTTCCCACTGTATAAACGTTCATTTTCAGTACTCGTTCACAACAATATACAAGGACTATATGTAAGTCCTAATGGATTATTGTTAATAAAAAATTTATTAAAACAATAATAAGAATCTCATCCTTCAATGATGCTTCCCATCAGGTGAGTTCTCAAAAATCTTGTTGTTTTACAATAAAAATTTGTATTTAATTATTAATATTTTGTGATATAATATAGCGGATGTAAAAATTATAAATATAGGAGTTTAGATTATGAAAAAAATTTTATTAATTTCAACAGGAGGAACAATAGCATCAATGCCTACTGATGAAGGTTTGACACCAAAAATCAATTCAAAAAAATTACTTGAATATCTAAATTTTACAAAACTTGATTTTGAAATAGACACAGTAAATCTATTAAATGTAGATTCAACGGATATGCAACCCGAACATTGGCTAAAAATAAAAGATGAAATAAAGAATAATTATGAAAAATATGATGGTTTTGTTATAACTCATGGAACTGATACTATGGCATATACAGCTTCAGCTCTATCATATTTGATACAAAACAGTCAAAAACCTATTGTTTTAACAGGTTCTCAAAAGTCAATAGATATGCATATAACAGATGCAAAAAATAATTTATTAAATAGCCTTTTATATGCCTCAAAAAATAGTTCAAAAGGTATCAGTATTGTATTTGATGGAAAAGTTATAGCCGGAACAAGAGCAAGAAAAGAAAGGACTAAAAGCTTCGATGCATTTTCATCTGTAAACTTTCCGTTCCTGGCAATTATGCAAGATGAAAAAATTTATAGATATATAAATAATGAAGATGAAGATAAAGAAGTTAAGTTTTATGACTCATTAAATACTAATGTTTTTGTATTAAAATTAATTCCTTCAATGACCGCTAAAATTCTACCTGAAATTTTCAAAAACTACGATGCAATAATAATAGAAAGTTTTGGCGTTGGCGGAATTCCAAAAACAATAGAAACAGAACTAAAGAAACTAATTTTAGAATACAGTAATCAAAAGACAATAATAATGACAACTCAAGTACCACAAGAAGGTTCTGATGTTGGAGTTTACGAAGTTGGAAAGAGAATAAGCTCAATATCTTATTTAGAATCTCACAATATGACAACTGAAGCAACTGTTACAAAAATAATGTGGATTCTAGGAAATTTTGATAAAAATTTTGAAACAGTAAAAAAATTATTCTATACAAAAATAAATAATGATATGATATTTAGTGAGAATTAAAAAAAGTTATAAATTCATAAAATCACACAAAAAACTCAGGCAATTCAACAGCCTGAGTTTTTTAATAAATTTTATAGGTGAGTTGTGTATTAAAATCAATATATCTCAAGTTCTTAGTTAAAATATTCCAAGTCCTGTAACAAATATAATTATTAATGCTATAGGCAACAAATAAGCTATAGGTTTGAAAAATGCAGGAACTTTAAGACCCTTTGCACCAGCGTTAACTTCTTCTCTAAAGTTATCAAATTTCCAAACGATTAATACATATAGTATTAATGCTATTGCACCAAGTGGCATCATGATATTTCCTGACAAATAATCTGCAAAGTCAAATAAATTTTTTCCTATAATTTTAACTCCACTCATTATATTTAATCCAAATATTGTGAAGAGTCCAACTACAAAAATAGATGTCAAAGCACAAATTGTACCTTTTGCTCTTGATAATTTTAACATATCCGAGAATGAAGAACTAATTGGTTCCAAATATCCTAAAGCGCTTGACAATGCTGCAAAAAACATTAACAAGAAGAACATAAATCCAAATATTTGTCCAAATGGCATATGCATAAATACATTTGACATTGTAACAAATAATAAGTTAGATCCTGAATCCGGTTTCAATCCTAATGCAAATACTGCTGGAAATGTTGCAAAGCCGGCTATTAATGCTGCTAATGTATCAAAACCAACAACCATTAATCCATCTTCTGGAATATTAGAATCTTTCTTTAAATATGAACCATATACAAAAGCTCCACCACTTGCTATACCAACTGAGAAGAAGCATTGTCCTAGCGCAGTAAGGAATGTTTGAGAAGTTACTTTTGAAAAATCAACATTTAAATACCACTTGATACCTTCTCCTGCTCCCGGTAAAGTTATAGATCTTATAACTACTATGATTAACATAATAAATAATGCAGGCATCATAAATTTACAAGCTTTTTCAAGACCTGAGTTTAAATTTTTAGCTGCTATTACTCCAATTATAACAGTACAAATTAAAGTCCACATTATAAGTTGAGTAGGATTTGCCATCAAATCATTAAAATTAGCAGTAAATTGTTCAGCTGTAAAACCCTTCATAGCCCCTGTAAGCATTTTAACAATATATGCCATTATCCAACCCATGATATTTATATAATAAGTTAGAATAAAAAATGCACTTAATACACCGAGCCAACCGAAACTTACCCAAGGACTTCCCTTTTTAGTTAATTTTCTCATCCCTACTATCGGACTTGCCATAGCTTTTCTACCTAATGTAACTTCCATATAGAATAAAGGAATACCTATCACTATACAAATAGCCAAGTAAATTAATACAAATGCTCCTCCGCCATTTGTTCCGACTAGATAAGGAAATCTCCAAACATTTCCAAGCCCTATTGAAAATCCGGCTGCAGCCATTATATAACCAAATCTACTATTCCAATTACTTCTATTTTCTTCCATAAATTTATCCTCCTATAAATTTTAGGCCAACATTCCACTTACATTGAATTGTAAGTGGAATGTATTTTATTACAAATTTTTCTTTAGAAAAATGTTGCTTCTTCTATAGTTGTTGCTAAAGAGTCAACTGCTCTTTCAACTAAATCTCTTCTAACTGCATATTCTTTGTCTTTTTCTAAACTTGCATTCCCTACAGGATAAGGAATTGCAACTGTAGGTACAATTCTGTTAGCTCCAACAGATTTTGAAATTGTAACTATCGTAGCCATGTGAACAATCGGTATTCCATATCTTTCAATTTCTTTTACTATCGTTGCTCCGCAACGTGTACAAGTACCTCAAGTAGAAGTTAATATAACACCATCAACTCCGGCTTCTTTTAACTCCTTACCAATTTCAACGCCAAATTTTATAGAATTTCCAACTGCTGTACCGGTTCCAGTAGTAGTATAGAAATACTTATAAACTTTTCCAATTTTTCCTTCTTTTTCCATTTCCTTAAGAATATCTACAGGCGCTACTCTATCGGGCTTTTCATTTGCATAAACAGGGTCATAACCACCATGTATTGTACAATAATCTTTTCCCAATTCGTTTAAAGCAGAAATATCATATTTACCCCACTTTTGTGCAGATGCTGATTGAATTTTGTCAGGATTTCCTAATGGAACAATACCACCACTTGTAACAACAGCAATAGTTGCCTTTGATAAATCTACAATGGCTTTTGCAGGTTCCACCTTGTCAAATACCGGCATTGGAAGTTCTGTTTCAAATTCTTCACCTCTTAATCTCTTCATCAACATCTCAGTTGCTCTGATAGCACCAATTTTTTCTGATAATACAGTAAGCCTCTTACCTTGAGCAAAATATCCGTCAACCAAAGGTTTAACAACTTCACCTTTTAATAATTTCAAAGTTAACTTTGCCATAATCGGTAGAGCTTTCCCCATTGAACTTGCAACATTGCCCGTAGGTACCACATAAGCTATTGACTTACAAGCGTCAAGTCCTGGGTTTTCTTCATACATTCCTGTAACAACAGGAGCATTGTAGTTTTCAGTTACAAATTTTGCAACTCCGGCACAAGCCATACCATATCTTCCGGCATTAAATGCAGGTCCTGCCACAACAATGTCAGGATTAACTTTATCCATTACTTCTTTTATAAATTTTAAAGAATCTTCTAAATTTTCATTAAAGTAGTTATCACCACAAATAATTGTTCCAACAATTTTTGCTTCTTGACCTAAACTTCTTTCAAAGCCCATTGCAGGTCCAACTGCTTTTTCTTCAAAAGTTGGAGCTACATGAGCCATTTCTTCTCCACCAATTTGTCCAAAAAATTGGTTTATATAATATAAAACTTTTTTACTCAAAACTCTCACCTCTCTTAGTATAGTTCAACAGTTGCATTATGATAACCTATTTCGGAAGTCGCTCCTATAACAGCATTCAATTCACAGTCAAGAGTTCCTGACTCAGAATTATAAGCTCCGTCCCAGCCTCCTGCTAAATTAGCAATAGCTTCTGAATCTCCTAATACTTTATCAGCTTTTTCTAAATGAACAACATGACTTACATTACCTGTTGAAATAACAGCAACTGATTCCTTAGATGTATCTGTTAATGGCTGACTCATTCCATCCCAACCTGAACATTCATCTGTTACAAGAACAGTTTTAATTCCTTGTTTTTCAAGTCTTGTACAAATCATTACTAAGTCTGAATCAGGATTTCCATATCCTTCTTCACTTACTATTACACCATCAGCTCCTAGTAGCTTACAAAGTTTTGCAGTATAATCACAACATCTAAATTTCCCTGCTAATGTTGTAAGTTCCGGAGTTAATACAACGCCGACAAAATTAATATCCTTTCCATGTCTGTTATATAAATCTAAAATACAGGCATTATTTTGATGTTGATAAGTGGTAATTTTATCACATGCAGCAACACAGTTTCCACTTATTACAGCTCCATCTAATTCTTCATTTGGATGAATTAATGTAGGAAGCGTTTGTCTTGTACATGTTCCATAGATATATCCATCATGAAGCAATCCTTGTGAAATCAACATTTCAACATAAACAACTTTTGGTAAATTAGGATACTTCTTAGTTTCTTCATCGTTGTCGCCTATGCCGTACTCAACAGTTTCATCAATCTTAGCATTTCTTCCTGCTTCACCGATTAATTCACTTGCTTTAAGTCCAACAAGTCTAACAACTTCTTCATGTTCATGTGGATGTAATCCTTCAACAACTTTGATATCTACTACGATATTATATGTCTTGGAAAACGGAGTCCATTTTGCTCCTTCTCCCCACATATCAATAACACCTTCTTGAAAACCTACAATATCTCCAATTGTAACAACCGCTGCTCCATAAAGCACATTAACAATACCTTCTCCTAATTGTGCAACATCTGTTGTAACTCCTGCAAATCCTTTAGCACCTTTAATCTTTACTCTAGGCTCAATAACATCCTTTACAGGTATAATTCTTGTCTTTTCTCCCGGTTTTGCAAAATCAATATCAATATCTTTAACTCCCGGTTCCTTCTTTAATTCATTAACAATTCTTTCCTTGTTAATAAATAAAGTATGATTTTCAACTTTAGTTTCTTCACCAAATGCCAAATCTTTAATGAAGATTCTATTCACTTGAAGTTTCAAAATACCACCTCCACTTATTTTTTCAACTTGTTGAGTGCTTTGTATTCTTCCAATGCACTTTCAACCAGCATTAAATCAACTAACTCATAATCTCTAACATTTTTAAAATCAATATTTCTATTTTTCATTGTTAGATTATATTTATCAATCGATTCTTCAATAATCAACACACTATTTTCATCAAAACAGTTTTCATCTTCAATTACAATACTCCTAACAGATGAAAAAACCATTCTGATACTAGCAGGCAAAGGATGACTTACCAGAGAGCATCCTTTATGTATTAAATCTCTTGCAGTAGTTAAAACATCAATATAATTACCATCAACAAATTCAACACAATCAAATTTTTCTTTTACTAAAGAATTATTAGATACAATTTTTAAACTCAAACAAATCACTTCCTTTGTTAATTGTATTATAATATATTATTTTTAGTATTTCAAAAGTATTTTATAAGTTTTTTATTTATTGAAAATGTTTATTTTAGATAGTTATTTAAAAAATTTTTAAAATTTGAGGCACTTATAAAACATTAAAAAATTTTATGAAAATCCATTTTTTCATAAATAAAGATTGCAGAAATGTAATAATTAATAAAATTTATCTATTAATAAATTTATTATTTATTTTTTTAACAATAAAATTTGTTCATCGCTATAAAAATAATTTCACCTAACCATATCTTGTGTCGAAATAATTAATAAAATTTAAAATTTATTGTTCTTAAATATAATTCCACCCTTCAGCTATGCTTTGCATCGGGTGGGTTCCCGGGAATCTTGTTGTTTCACAATAAAAAAAGTGATTAGTCAATCTAATCACTCATTCTCTATCTTATAATAATGCCGATTTTATTTTTTCTACAAAATCCTCAATATGTTCTCTTGCATATTTTTCAGCCATTTCTTCATCTTTGTTTTCAAATGCTTCCACAATCTTTTTAAATGTTCTTGTAAAAATTTCCATATCACTAAAATATATATCACAATAATGCCACAGTCTTTCTGTTTGACAATGTAAATCTGTTAATATATCTATCAACCAAGGATTAGCACAAGATTTTGTAACTATTTTATGAAATTTTTCATCAAGTAAAATTGCCTCTTGGTAATTTTTTGTTGTATCATAAGTTTCTAAAGTTGAAACTATTTCTTTAAGCTGTTTTATGTCTTCATCTGTTAATTTTGAAACTGCAAGTTTTGTAGCAAGCGGATCCAAAACTTTTGTAACTTCAAACAGTGATTTTATATTTAAAAAATTCAATGTTGCAACTTGAACTCCGTATCTTGGAACAATATCAACCAACTTTATAGATTCTAGTTGTTGAAATACAGTTCTAATTGGGGTCCTACTAACTCCAAACTCTTCCGATAATTCAATTTCGTTCAAAATTTTTCCGGGTTCATATTGTAAAGTTACAATTCTATCTTTTAAAACATTAAAAATATCTTCCTTTGTTCTACCTCTTTTATTCATAAAACATCTATCTCCTACATTAACTCAATCATATGTTTTATTATTTCCGTTGATTCCGTTCCTAAAACACAAATTTCATACATTTTATTTCTTTTTAAATCAACAATCTGACAATTTGTTTCTTCACAATTCATATTATTTTGTTCTTGTATTGAAACATAGCCATATTCATCATCCAAGTTTTCAAAACCTAAAAAGAATTTGTTTTTGTTAATTGTATCAAAAATCAAAATTTTAAAATTATCTGAACTTTTTTCCGATAAATATTTTTCATCAAAATTAAAGCCATCTGAACTTGCATATTCACTTAAAAATATAGCATTATCAGTTGTTAAATAGCCTTTAATTTTACCATTGTACTCAAACCAGCTTGGTATTTTCAAAGAAAAATCTAAATCTTTTAAAAACTTATCGTAAAAATGATACCCAACTTCGTATCTAACTTTCCTATATGCAAAGTTTGATGCTGAAAATTTATTTACCCCTAAATATTTATATATTTCTCTGGAATATTTTTGTGGTAAATGTATTTGTACATTATTTTCGATTAAATTTTCAAACATAAACATAACCATAGACAATCTTTCATCAAAATCGTCAACTAATGTCAAATCTTTCAAGTTATTCCAAACATGATAAAGCAAATAATTTTCATCAGAATAAGGATCTAATACTTTTTCATTAAACAAGAAAATTCTCTTTTTAATAGCTTCAATATCATTTGTATACAAGTTTTCAAGCTCTGTTAAAGAAATTACGCCCATATAAGTACAAATATAATCTTCCATAGTTACAGGAAAAATTTTTTTGTTATCCATAAATATGGACTTAATTCTAATATTATCTCTATTGTTTAAAATAAGCTCTACTCTATTTTTAAACCAAAGATCATACATTTCTTTAAGTCTTTCAAAATTACCATCTTTATAAAATCCTGTATCATCTTTAATTTCAAACTTACAACCTAAAAATGAAAAGAGTTCGTTGATAAAATCTACAACTAAAATATGATAACCTACTCCATAATAGCAAGTTTCAGTTTTCATTTCTATTTCTTCATCAATTTTAAAATTCAATGAAAGATAAGGAAGAATTTCAAAGTTTAGAATCATCAAACCGTCCATTTCTTCAAGTGAAAATCCATAATTACCATTTTCTGCAAATTCATCAATTTTTTCTAAAAAATCATCTATATCGTATTGAAATTTAACACTTATTCCAAAATTTTCCATAAGACACCTCTACATATTCAATCACATCATAACATTTATTTTATCACAAATTACAAACAATATCAAACTGTTGATAGGAGTATTTTTTGTGGTATAATTAAACTAGTTCGTATAATTTTATTAAGGAGAGAATGTTATGAAACAAAAATTTTTAAATTTTATGAAAGATAGATATGGCGGAGACATTTTAAATAATATTATCTTCTACTTTGCAATTGGATTTTCAATTATAAATCTATTTAGAAGAAGCAATATTTTAACAATAACTTCTGTAATTTTAATTTTTATTGCACTTTTTAGAGCATTTTCAAAAAACAAAAGAAAAAGAGCAATGGAACAATTAAAATTTTTTAATCTAATTTCTCCAATATATTCTAGACTTTTAAAATTCGCATCTAAAGACAGAAAAAATTATATATATTTTAAGTGTAAAAACTGCAAACAAGAGCTTAGAATTCCAAGAGGAAAAGGAAAGATAAAAGTTATTTGTCCACATTGTAAATATGAAGAAATTAAAAAAAGTTAGAGTAAATTTTATATAAAAAACCTAATCTACACAAAATAGATTAGGTTTTTTCTTTTAATTACTTATATTTTTTCTTTTTTATTATTATACTCGCTATTCCTAACAAAGTCGGAACTAATATCGAATTACTGGAGATATTTGTTTTTGGTAATTTTTTATTTGTTTTATTTTTATCTATAACTTTATCCTTATCTATTATTTTATCTTTTTCATTATTTCCTTTTTTATACTCAACTGCATACATTGAAAAATGTCCTGTTTTAAATATTATAGATTTTTCATTTTGAGTAAAAGTTTTTTCTTCCAGATTTCCTTTTTTGTCAATATAGTAAACCTTATTTACTGTTTTACCTTTTTCTCTAGGAATTGAAACTGTATAATCACCATCTTTAATTTTAACTTTTTCATTAGTTATCTTATTTACAAATGAGATGTCAAAGATTGAAACATCTTTACCTTTAAATGCTAAGAAGTCTTCTCCATTTATTTTTTCAACAACAAGTATAAAGTCTGATAATCTTTTCCCTGAAACTGAAATATTAGTTTTTGGATCAGTTAATGTTGTAATCAAGTCATCTTCAGGTTTTTCTTCAGGATTAGACGGTTTAACACCATTTAATTTTGACAAACTTTCACTTAAAGCTTTTGTTAAACTGTCAATATTTTTTTGACTTATAGGATTATTTAAAGCCTCTTCACAATCCTTAAGAATCTTATCAAAATCTGATTTTAAATTTTCCTCTGAATAAATATATTTATCAGTATTCTTAACAGTTTTTGCTTTTTCTATTTCCGTTTTTAAATTTTCAAGATTTACCTCTTTTAATATAATTTCATGAAATTTACTTGTTTCAAATTTAAGATGTTCTTTATTATAAGTGTAAACTTTAACTTTAATAACATTTTTTTCACTATCCATATTGTCATTAAAAGCATTCTTGTCTAAAAATGTTAGACTTGATGGAATAACAACTTCTTCAATTAGACAACTTTTGAATGCGTCTTTTCCTATTGTTTTGAGTCCCTCATTTAATATCAAATTTTTTAAATATCTGAATTTTTTATTTGAAGCAAAAGCTTGATCTTCAATAGTTTCAACTGATGATGGTATTTCAAGAGTTGTAATTCTATGTGATAAAAAGGCATATCTTCCTATTGCTTTTACAGTATTTGGAATATTTATGCTTTCCAATGGACAACCAGAAAAGGCAGATTGCCCTATTGTTTCTACACCATCAGGAATATCTATGTTTTTCAAATTAAGATTTCTTGAAAAAATACCATTTGGTACAGTTTTCATATTTTTTGAAAGTTTTGCATAAGAAATATTATTTAATGAAAAAGTTCCCTCTCCCATTTTAACAACTGAATCCGGTATTTCAATGCTTATCAATTCATTACCATTAAATGCAAGAGTTCCTATTTCTTCCAATCCTTCAGGTAAGATAACTTCCTTTAACTTATTCTTTTGAAAAGCACTTTTACCTATTTTCTTTACTGTTTTTGGAATTTCAACACTTAAAAGACCATTTAAAGATTCTCCGGTATCTGTTGTATATTCATACTCTCCTGTATATTCAAAAGCATTGTCGCCAATTTCCGTTATAGCCTCTCCATTTTTGTTTTGATTAGGAATAACTAAATTTTTATTGTATTCTGATTTTTCCTTACCAAGCTCTGAAAAACCAACTATCTTAGTTCCTTCAAAAATAAAATCATTCTTATTATATTTTGCTTCTTCACTTAAAACAAGTTTTCCTTCCGCTTTTAATAACTCCAATAGTGCTTTATCAATATCATCTTGTTTAGCTGAAGCATCTTTTACTACAAGCTTTGCTTTTTCAAGTTCTTCTATAAACTTATTATATGAGTCTTCTGTATATAGAATTTTATTAATATTACTTAATCTTGAAATATTTTTTATTAATGCCTTTTTATTTGCACCATTTGGAACCAAATTTTCGATTGCTTTACTTAAACTTTTTGTTATTTCATCAATATCTTTTTGTGTTGAATTATGATTTAACATAATAGCTTTCGCTTCTGAATAAATATTTTCTAAATTTTCAAAGCTTGTAGCTTCATAATCCGATTTATCCAAATCTTTAGCTACTTCAAGTATTTTTTGAAGTTTATTGCGGTTGACATCTTTACCAACTAAAACAAATTTATGATAATTACTATGTGGATTAATGTAAGTAGATGTTTCTAAATGCCTTTTATTCCTTGTGTATAAAATGACTTTTCCATCCTTATTTCCGGTATTTTCAAAAAATACATTTTGAAGAAGTTTAAATATACTAAATGGCAAGTCTACCTCTTTAATTTTATTGTGTGCAAAACTAAAAGAGTCAAATTGAAATAGAGAAACACTATCTGAAACTTTAAGTTCTTCTATCTCATTATATGCAAAGCTTTCATTTCCAACCTTTATAACAGTTTGTGGGATAAAAAGTTTCTTAATTTTATTATTCTTAAAAGCATAAGATTCAATAAATTTAACTCCATTAGGTATTTCAAACTGTTTTAAATTATTATTTTGAAAAGCGCCAGTGTCAATTATATATTCATTATATCCTTCAGAAATATTTATCTTAACTGAATTAAGTTCTTTGTTTTCAAATGCTTTGGAACAAATACCTTCTATCCTCTTCTCAACATCAACACCATTTTCTTTTATCATAACAGTTTTTGGAATTACCAAATCCTTATTTGTCTTTAATTTTTCAAGACCTTTTTCTGAAAAGCCTGAAATTCCAAAGTACCTTCTTTTTGAAATTATTTTACTTTTTACATCTTCATAATTAAAGTCTTCAGCATTAAATTCTTTATTATTAGAAATAACTTTAACTTTTACCTTTATTTCGTATCTATCCAATACAGATTCTATTAATTCTTTGTTTTGATTTGCTTTTACATAAGCTCCATCTTTAAACTTTTTGAATTTGCCTGAAATAATTGAACCATCAGATATGCTTTCATTGACATCATAATTTATTTCTGTTTCAAAATACTCATCCAAAGAACCATCACTTGCACCACCTATTTTTACAAATCCAGATGTAAGTTTAATTTTATCTTTTAATTTTTTAATTATTTCTTCTTTAGAGTCACTTTCATTAACTTTTATTTCTCCGCAATCTAAAGTTATTTTTCTAGAACTACTACAAGAGCCATCACAAAAAGCTCTTACAAAAAGCATAATTTCTCTTCCGTGCGGAATATTTAACTCATTTTGATTTTTCAAGAATAGTTCATCGTGTAGGAATAATTTATTTCCATTCTTTGAAATACTAATATTTATATCATTACCATTACCGGAAAAAACTTTATGTCCTACATGTCCTAAATTTTCTCCAAATACAATATCATTAGAGATTTTACATTTTTCAAAGGCATTATCGGAAATTTTAGTCAAAGAATTAGGAAGATTAATTTTTTGTAAAGAAGAACAATTCGAAAATGCTCTTTTACCTATTACTTGCAAACCTTCATTTAATTTCAATTCTTTCAATGATGTTTTTACAAAAGCCATATCATCAATTTTCTTTAAAGTTGATGGGAAATTTATTTTTTCTAAAGTTGTAACACCTGCAAAAGCACCATTACCTATAATTTCCATTCCCTCATTTAAAACAACTGACTTTATTTTTTTCCCTTTAAAAGCCACTTTACCAATGGCTTTAACATCTACACCATTGATTTTTGCAGGTATAACTATATCTGTTTCATCGCCTGTAAATTTCGTTATTGTATTTGTATTTTCGTCAAATACAAATTTACTTTCGTCAGTATAGTTTCTAACAACCGAAACCGGTTCATTAGCAAAACTGCTAATTGGTATTACAGTCAATAAAATCGAAAGTAATGCTACATAAGATAAAATTTTTTTGATTTTCATTTTAATATCCTCCTTAAAAGGAATTTTATCATAGTAGAAATTCTTTGTCAATTTATTAGTTATTTTATCTTGTATTATAACTATTTAATTTTAATTTAAAAAATAATAGATATAAGTAGATATTCTCAGTTGAAGTATTATTTGAATTTACTAAGATTGATGAATACTGACTCTTATAAATATTTTTTCAAATTTATAATAAATTATAAATAAATTTTATATAAAATTATTCCGCTTTTAAAACACAAATAATTGAAAAGAGTATAAAAAATTTTTTTATATAAAAAACCCCTAATCCTTTTTATAAGTTTTTAGGGGTTTTCATTTTTTATTATAACTTTTATTTTATTTTTTCTATAATTCTAGATTTTGTGTCAAAGTTATCATCTGTTCCTGTAAGTGATGCATTTTGTTTGGACATCCCAAACATTACATCTATAATATCTTTGAATGTGATTATATTTTTTGTTTTGTTTCCCAATTCATCAATTCCCTTTTGTTTAAATTCTCCTAATTTTGAATTAAATTCTTTTTGTGATGAAGTCAATTTATCACTACCTTCTTTTAATTGATCAGTACTTGAATCCATTTTTTTAAGTCCTTCATTAAGTGAATTAATAGCATTTGAAAATGGAATAATAGCTTGTTCTTTGAATTTAGATAATGAATTTAAAATTCCGGATTGGCTTTTAAATTCTCTCAATCCTTTAGATAATTGTCCTGAACCGTTTTTTAAAGAATTAGAATTTTCATCTAATTTACTCATCGCTGATTGTAACATTCCCATTGCAACTTTATTTTGATTAGTAGCTGATTTTAAACTTTCAGTTCCAGTTTTAATTTTTCCGGTTGCTCCATCTAATTGTTCAATTGATGATTTTAAAATATTCAAGTCATCGCCTTTCAAACTTTCTGTTATTTTTGAAAGTCCTTTGTTTAATTCTAAAGAAGATTTTTCCAATTGTGATTTTGTCTCATTCATCTTTGCATAAACATTTGATAAAGCATTTGATAAATCGGTATTGGCTTTTAGTAGCATATCTGAATTAGTTACCAGTTTTGACATGGTTTGTCCTAAAGTATTTAATTTAGCCAATGCTGATTGTTTTGATCTTAAAGTTTTTGATTCATTTAACAAATCATTTTTTGTTTTATTTAAAATGGATATTTCAGATGTCAAACTTCCATCTTTGTTTTTGCTTGATAAATCATTAATGACTTTTTGAATATTATTAGCTTTTGCTTCTAAATTTTTAATATCATTTTCTAAAGAAATATTAGAATTTAAGTTTTTTATTGAATTTTCAACTTGATGAAGTTTACTATTAAATTCTTGAGTTGAATTTTTTAATTCAGTAGATTTTTTTGAAATTTGTTCGATGCCTGAGAGTAATGTTCCATAGCTATTTCCCAAATTAGTCAACCCTTGAGATAATTGTGATGACTTATTTAATAATTCATCCTTTTGAGCAATTATATTATCAAGTTTTTTAGTTCCAACTTTCATTTTTCCAGTAGCATATTTTAACCTTCCAACTCCATTATCTAAATCACTTGAGCCTTTAGCAAGTTGAGTTGCTCCATATTGAATTTTTTCAACATTTTTATTTATTTCACCTACAGCTCCTGTATAAATATTTACTCCGTTAAATAGTTTCACACTGCCTTCATACATTTCAGAAATATACTTTTGAATTAATCCAACTTTTGGTTCTAGAGAATCAAATTTACTCTTAATTGCTTTCATTGAATCAGATAATTTTTCTGTTCCTGAATAGAGTTTTTTTACTCCTGTTTGCATTTGACCAATTCCATTATTCAATTTGTCTTGTCCTTCGGCTAACTTAATAGAAGCATCAAATAATTTTTGTGAATTATCTTCTAATTGTTTTATCCCATCCTTTAATTTATCAAGTGAATCAATATTTTTCTTTTCTTGGAATAATTCATTTGTAATAACTGAATAGATTTCTATCGGTTTGTAATTTTTTATTTCCATTTCCAATGAAATGGTGTCTTTAAACATCTTTAAATCTTTTTCTTTTAAAATATCTTCAAAATTTTGCTTCAATCCGGGAGTTAATATTGATGTTACTATTTGATTTTTACCATCTTTAACTATTTTTACATCATCTGATTTTATATCGCTTACTTTATCATCACTAAAAATCATAGCTGTTGCCACGATATATGGTGAATATACCTCTTTGTTTTTTCCGTTTATATTTTTTGTTTCATATCTATTGTTTTTAGAACTTAAAACTATCTTTAAATGTCCGGTTTTTCCTTCTAATTCAGAATTTTTAATTTCTTTATTATCCAAATAATATTTTACAGTCAACTCTACAGGTAAATCTTTATCGGTTTTTCCTTGATAATATATATCTTTTTTATCTTCGTTCCAGTTTAAATATCCATTTTTTCCTAAAACTTTTTCATCTGTTTTTAAATTTTTTACCTCTTTTAAATTGGATTTATCTTTTACTTTTATATTTTTATTGGAATTTAACCAAACTGATACTGTTTTATCTTTGACTTCATTTCCATCTACTGTTACATAAACCGTTTCGCTTTTCTTAATTACATTATTTTCTTGTGCAAATGAAACATTTACAATAATCATTGAAAAAAGCAAACTTAATGCTACAATTTTTTGAAATTTTTTATTCATTGTCATCCTCTCCTCTATACTAAATTTTTTGTTGTTTTTTTAATAAATGGAAAAGTTACACTCAATATAGCCGGTAATAAAATTATTATTACTAACATACTTATAATAGCTCCTCTGGCTAAAAACATACATATTGTAGATACTATTTCCATTTTTGAATAAAGTCCTACTCCAATAGTTGCAGCCATAAAAGATAATGCGCTTGTTACTATTGACTTGGAAGTTTCTTTTACAGAAACTCTCAAAGAATTATTTAAATCTTTTGTCTTTCTATATTCATGTAAAAATCTGTCAGTCATCAAAATTGAATAATCTATAGTTGATCCTAATTGAATTACTCCTATTATTATTGATGTGATAAATGGAATAGTCTGACCTAAATAATAAGGAATAGCCATATTAATCTGAATAGCCAATTCTATTGCAGATATTAAGATAATTGGTATTCCAATAGACTTAAATGCAACTGCTATAATTATAAATACGGTAATTATGGAAGCAATATTTACCATTTTGAAGTCTTTTTCTGAAACTTCTGTCAAATCATCGGTCAATACTGCTTCTCCTGTTAGATATCCTTCATCATCATATTTTAAAATAATATTTCTGATTTTTTCTATTTGTCTATTAACTTCAGGCGATGCAGTTTGATATTCCGAATTTATCATTATCATTTGATAGCCATCTTTTACAAAGTTATCTCTTAACTTGCTAGGCAAAAATTCAGCCGGTAGAGTAACACCTGTAATTGAGTGCGTACTTAGTACAGTATTTATTCCATCAACTTTTTCCAACTCATCAATCATAGAAGTTAAATTTGAGTTTGATAAATCTTCTTTAACAATAATAAAATGTGTACTTGCCATATTATAATCTTTTTTCATTTTATTTAGCGAAATAATTGAATCTAAATCTTGTGGTAAAGATCTATCAAGATTGTAATAAAGTTTTGTATTATTAGAACCTATAACAGCAGGTATAAAAAGCAATATAAATACTAATGCTAAAATTTTTCTTTTATTAATATCAAAATCAGCTAATCGATTAAATGAAGGTAACAAAACCTTATGATTATATCTATTTACAGCTTTTTCCGCAATTAAAAGCATCGGTGGAAGTACAATTACTGTACATAACAAACCGATTAGGACGCCTTTAGCCATTACAAGTCCAATATCTCTTCCTAATGTTAATCTCATTAAAATCAAAACCAAAAATCCGGCAATTGTTGTAAGTGAAGATGAAAATAAGGAAGTGAATGTATTTTGTATTGCTCTATCCATAGCTTCATTACGATTATTTCTTTTTTTCTTTTCTTCAACATACCTGTGATACAAAAAAATTGAATAATCCATTGTTACCGCTAATTGAAGAACAGCTGCAATTGCTTTGGTTAAATACGATATTTCTCCCAAAAATATATTAGTTCCAAAATTATAAATAACCGCATATCCTATTGTTAACATAAACACAAAAGGAATAACAGTAGATTCATTAGTAATACTCAATATAATTAAACCTAAAACAATTGCTAACCCGACATAAATAACAGTCTCTTTATCTATCAGATCCTTTGTATCCTTGACTAGTGAGCTTACTCCACTCAAATATTTTTTATTTGATTGAATATTTCTTATGCTTTCGATAGCATTCATTGTTTTGAATGATGAAGCCGGTTCATTAAACTTTACCATCATCAATGTACTTCCTTTGGAATAAAAAATATTCTTAATTTTATCCGGTAAAAAATCACTGGGAATAGAATCTCCAATTATTGATGTTCTCGAAATAACATCTTCTACACCATCTATTTTCATTATTTCTTTTTTTAACTCTTCAGCATCTCTATCACTACCATCTAAAATTACCATTACTGTAGCCGCATTTTTAAAATCTTTATCTAAAATATTTTGTCCTTGAGTAGATTTTAAATCAGCAGGTAAATATGAAAGAATATTATAATTTACTCCCGTATTTTTGTAACTTATTATTGACGGAATCAATAACATTGTCATTATTAATAACACAAGTCTTGGATGGTGTGAAATAAATTTTGTAAATTTTCTCATATTAATCTCCATTACTTATCAATATTTTTTTTATTACTTCAAATAAAACAGCTTTCATTTCATCAATTGATAAAATAGAATCTTTCATAATTGCACTCTTACAAGTAGAAATTACTATTTCTATAGTTAATGAAAGGATATATAACTTTTGTGAATAAGAATATTTATGTGAAAACAACTTCTCATACTTACTAAGTATAAACTTTAAAGTTGTATCAGCCTCTATAAATCTTTTATCATTTTCAATCTTTGTATATAAAGTCCAATTAATATTTTGAGATATTAGCTCTAAATCGAATGGATTTTCAATCAAATAATCAATAATATAATTTAAAAAACAAATATATCTTTCAACAGAATCAGTATGAATACATTTATTTTCAGCATGAACAACTAAATCCATTGCTTTGTCTAAAATTATTTGTTCTTTCAAATCCTGTTTGTTTTTAAAATATAAATAGAAAGTTCCTAATCCAAATTCAGTTCTGCTCATAATATCTCTAATAGTTGATTTTTCATAACCTTTTTCCTTGAAAACTTCAAGCGCAGCTTTAATAATTTTAACCTCTTTGCTCATCTTTTTATCTATTATAGCAGTCATAATTGCCCCCTTTCATTTTATTGAACATTGTTCATTATTTTTTACAAGAGTTATTATAACACTTTTATGAACAATGTTCAATACTTTTTTTGAAAATTTTTTATTATTTTTATGCTCTTATTATAAAAAACTTATTATTAATTCAAACATAAAAAAAGCTAGGAAAGAATCCTAACTTTTGATATATAATTTAACTTTATTTATTTGTAGCTCCTTTACTTTGCAACATTTTTCCCATTTTTTCCGTATAATGTACGCTTCCATCTGAAAGTATCCAAAAGGCTTCCGCTCCTTCTACTTTTTCTAAAAGTTTTTTACCTTCTTCAACATCCATTAAAAACAAACTTGTTGATAGAAAATCCGCAAGACCGGAATCATTACACAAAACTGTTACACTCTTAATTTTATCTTTAGGATAACCTGTTTTTGGATCAATAATATGATTATATGCTTTATCTCCTACAAAATAAAATCTTTGATAATCTCCACTGGTTACTGCACAAGTTTCATTTGAAAAAATGACTTCTTTAATATCAACTTTATCAGAATCGAACTTAGGGTCTTGAATTCCGATTCCCCATTTATTTTTATCCTTTTCTAAGGGACTTCCAATGGCTTTTACATTTCCACCTGCTGAAATTATTGCAGATTTTAAACCCATTGATTTTAATTTATTCATCACTTTTTCTACTGAATAACCTTTTGCGATAGCTCCAACATCTAGCTTCATATCCTTATCTTTTAGAAAAACAGTACTATTCTCTTTATCAATTACAATATTATTAATATCTGTGTGTTTTAATCCCTCTTTTATTTTATTATCATCAGGAAGTTTTCCCTTAAGATCAACAGCTGCATCCTTTTCAGCTTTCCAAAGAGAAGTTACACTTCCTATTGCAATATTATTTTTATCAGAGAGTTTTTTATAACTCTCAATAGAAAATTCCAAAAGCTCTATAATTTCTTTATCAACTTTAACTGCTTCTTTTCCCGCATTATCATTTATAGTTTTTATATTATTTTCATTAGCATTTTCAAAAGAATTGTAAAGATTATGGTATCTTTTCATATCTTCTTCCAATACTTTGAAATATTTATTAAATTCCTCTTCATTTACACAATATGCACTGAAAGCCACATCTGTATCAAAAACGCCAAAAAAAGATTTTGAAAATTTCTTAAAGCTTGCACTTTCATTATTTTTATTCTCTTTTTTTGTTTCAAAATTTTCTTCTTTCTTTGAACAAGCTCCAAAAACTAAACAACATAACAATAAACTTATAATTCTTCTATTAAATTTCTTCATCTTTCTCCAACTTCTATTAAAATTTTTTATGTCTTAAATACCAAATAGGATATATACTCGAAAATCCATCATAAATATCGTTAATTTTTGTAATCTTTTCATTTATTATCTCATCTTCAAAATCATTACTTTCAACAAAAATATCATATAAATTTTCAATTATAGTATATACTCCTAAAAGTTTAAAAAATGCTCTCGGAACATTATTATTAAAATATCCATCAACAATTCCTGTCAATAAACTTGCATTATCATCATAATATAAATTCAAATTTCTAAACTCAAAATACGAATCAGACCTTAAAATTTTATACTCTTCTATAATTTGAAACTTTCCGTCTTTTGAAATTTTTATATCATTAAGACCGTTAATTCCAATTATAGTAGTACAAGTCCTCTCACTTAAACAATACCTATTTCTTTCCAAAAAATCAAAAAGAACGTAGTCAAGATTCCCTCTGTACTTTCCAAGTCCGTATTTGTGTAAGAATTTATTTATCCTATAATTATAATGCTTATTCCACCTACCACAATCGCAACCCTGAAAACTCTTATGATATTCAAAAACAAATTTACCGATTTCAAATCCTACATTGTAAGCTTCTTCATCAGTCAAATTATTTTTTTCATCAATAACAAAAGGAATAATTCTATAACAGAACTTATCATTTAAAATTCCAATATCTTCATAAGAAATATTAGAAAATTCTTCAGATAATTTATTTAAACAATCAAAAATTTTACTTATTTTAGAAAATTTTCCAAACGGAAATAAATTTAAAATATACTTTTCATTTTTATTTTCCAAAATAAATTCTTTCTCATCTATTTTATTGACTTCTAATTTTCTATTTTTTATAAATTCTATATTTTCTACCAATTTAAGCATATTTTCCCTCTATGTACTAAACTCCTACAGATTTTAAAAGTGCCTCATCAACTTTTTTCATAAAGAACTCATCCGTAAAACCGACTTTTTCTCTAAGTCTTTTTTTATCTATGGTTCTTATTTGCTCCAGCAATACAACAGAATTTTTAGGAAGCCCAAATTCTGCTGAAACTTCGACATGAGTTGGAAGTTTGACTTTATTCATCTGAGAAGTTATAGCTGCAATAATTACAGTCGGGCTGTATTTATTCCCGATATCATTTTGAACAACTAGGACAGGTCTTACCCCTCCTTGTTCAGAACCTACAACGGGACTTAAATCAGCATAAAAAATATCTCCTCTTTTTACCTTCATATATATCTTCTTTTAGTAAAACTAAAAATACTCCCTCTTAAATAATCTTATTTAACTATTATATATTTTTAGGAGAAATAAATCAATACTTAATAATAATTATTAAAAATTTTCATAAAAAAAGCGGATTATAATACAAATTACAAGTAGTAGAACATACATATATATCAATTATAATTTTATCCTTCAAAAAATCAAATAGTTTTAAATATTGAAATTCATCTAATAAATATTTTTTACAATATTAAAGTATTGAACTTTATCACTCATAAATAAACCCTTTTTGATAATAATCAATAAATTTAAATAATGTATTAATATGCATAGGATACCAGGCTTCTAAATTTTTATTAATAGAACTATATATGTCATCAACATTCATCCATCTAACATTTCTTGTTTCATTGGAATTTGGTATTATTTTACCTTCAACTTTACATAAAAAAGTTTGAAGAATAATGGAATACCCTCCTGATAAATTCTGAGTACAGCAAAATGGAACATAACTATTAACAGTATATTCACCCATTTCTCTAGTACCTATATTATTTTCACCAATAATTTCTATAACTGTTAATCCTGTTTCCTCTTCTACTTCTCTTTTTAACGCTTTAAAAATATCTTCATATTCTCTAATCTTTCCTGCCGGTAATTCTAATAAACCTTTCTCAAAAATTTCATTTTCCTTATGCCTTTCTTGGACTAAAATATTTAATTTATTATCCTTAATTCTGTAAATTAATGCCCCTACGGCTGGAATAGCAAAAACTTCTTTCAACAAATGCCCTCCTTATATAAATTTATTTACATCATTATATAAATTAATAAAAAATATAACATTTTTATAAGTAATGTCAATCAATCTTATTGTTTTCGTTTAAAAAATTTCCTCTTAAATAATCTTATTTGTTCATTATATATTTTTAAGAAAAATAAATCAATACTTAATAAGTACTAAAAATTTCCACAAAAAAAGTGGATAAAAATCCACTTTTAATACTTAAATTTAAATAGAAATAATTTCTTACTTTAATTCTACAGTAGCTCCCACTTCTTCTAATTTAGCTTTCATTTGTTCAGCTTCTTCTTTAGAAACTCCTTCTTTAACAGCTTTTGGAGCGTTATCAACTACTTCCTTAGCTTCTTTTAAGCCTAATCCGCTTAAATCTTTAACAGCCTTAACAACTTTCATTTTTTCTGCTCCAACTGATGCTAAAATTACATCAAATTCAGTTTTTTCTTCTGCTGCTCCAGCTGCTTCTCCACCAGCTACAGCTCCACCTACTACTACAGGTGCTGATGCAGAAACTCCAAATTTTTCTTCTGCTGCTTTAACTAATTCATTTAATTCAAGAACTGATAATTTTTCAATTGCTTCTAATATTTGTTCGAAATCCATAATATACCTCCTAAAATTTTACGCAACCATTAAGCTGCTTCTTCTTCTTTTTTCTTTCTTAGTGCATCTAACATATACACAAAATTTGATACCGGAGCCTTTAGGCTGCCAAGTAATTTTGCAATAAGTACTTCTCTTGAAGGAATATTTGCAACAGCCTTAACGCCGTTAGTGTCTAAAATCTTTCCTTCTAATATACCTGCTTTAATAACCAACTTTTCATTTGACTTTGCAAATTCATTAGTAATTCTAGCTGCTGCTGTTAAATCTTCTCCTGAAAACGCAACGGCACTTGGTCCTTCTAAATATTGATTGAAATCTTCAAAACCTAATTCTTTAAAGGCTAATTTCATCATAGTATTTTTATAAACCTTATATTGAACACCGGCTTCTCTATATTTTTTTCTTAAGTCAGTTACTTGTTCAACAGTTAAGCCTCTATAGTCAACTAAAACTAAAGATCCGGAATTTTCAATCTTTTCTCTAATTTCTGATATAACAGCTTGTTTTTGTTCTAAAACAGAATCTTTCATCTTTTTCACCTCCATAAAAGGCTACATATTAAAAAATCTCTACCAAGAGTAGAGATAAAATACAAAATAAGTATTTCCACCTATGTAGGATTTTTAAACGAATGTCCCTACGGTCTTGGGTAGCCTATAAAATTAACACATATATTATACCATATTTCAAAATAAATGCAATACTTTTTTAAAAATTTTTTTATATTTCTTTTATTTCGTTTTTATGGTAGAATATATACATTATTTAAGAAAAATTATAGGTGATTTGATGTTAAAATATTTTTTAGTTTTATTAATTTCAATGGTGCCGGTTATTGAACTAAGAGGTGCTATTCCATATTCCCAAGCAATGGGACTTCCAATTCTAAGTTCATATATAATTGCACTAATAGGAAATTTAATTCCAGTTCCATTTGTTTACTTTCTTGCTAAAAAGATTTTAATTTGGGGTGAACATAAAAGGTATATTGGAAAGTTTTGTAAAAAAATTTTACTAAAAGGGCATAAAGCAGGAGAAAAAATTTTAAAAAAATCTGGTAAAAGAGGAATTTTAATTGCACTTGCGATTTTTATAGGTATTCCGTTTCCGGGTACCGGTGCATATACCGGTATACTTGCTGCGAGTATTTTAGATATAGATTTTAAAACAAGTTTTTTAGCGGCTATTATGGGATTAATTCTATCCGGAATAATTATGGCTACAATTAGTTTTAATATTCTTTAAATTGGGCAACTCAGTTGTCCTTTTCTATTGCAAAAAATCAAAATTTTGGTTATTATATAGATAAGATAATTTTTATCTAATTTAATTTTGGAGGTAATATATATGAAATTTAAAATTGGCAATTCCGGAATAGTTAAAGTTATTACTTTATTTGATGGAAACGATGTTTGCGGAATAAGTGAAGAGTTAAAAAAATATGTAAAAGAGAACAAACTTTTTAACGGAAAAAGAGGCGAAATTTTTTCAAATCTAGGTCCAAATTCTGAAAATGTAATTTTATTAGGTTTGGGAAAAGAAGATGAAATTTCTCTTGAAAACATCAGAAGAGCCTTCCTTTCTCTTGGAAAAATCTTAAAATCTAATAATGTAAAATCTTGTAATATCGAAATCAAAAAGTTTGATGGTATTTGTTATAAATTAACTGCTCAAGCAATGATTGAAGGCATTATAAATGTTACCTACGCTTTTGACAACTTCTTGAAAGAAAAGAAAGATAAATTCGAATGTGAAGTATTCTTTGATGTTTTAGAAGACAAAAAAGAAATTGTAGAAAATGGAATTAAAGAAATTGAAGCGATAATGGAAGCAGTGTTTATGTGTAGAGATCTTGTAAATAGACCTGCTAATGATATTTATCCTGAAACTTTAGCGAAATTTGCAAAAGAAGAACTTGAAAAAGTTGGTGTAGAAGTTGAAGTTTTGGAAAAGAAACAAATTGAATCTTTAAAAATGGATGCTTTTCTATCAGTAGCACAAGGTAGTGACCTACCCCCTAAATTTATAATTATGAAATATTTACCAAACAAAGATGAAAAACCTATTGTTTTAGTTGGTAAAGGTTTAACTTATGATTCAGGTGGATATGCAATCAAACCTGCTACAGGAATGGTTACTATGAAAACTGATATGGGTGGAAGTGCCTCTGTTATTTCAACAATGTATGCAGTAGGAAAAATGAAAGTGCAAAGAAATGTAATTGCACTTGTTGCATCTTGTGAAAATATGATTAATGGACATGCTTACAGAAATGGAGATATAATTTCTTCAATGAAAGGTTCAACTATTGAAGTAATTAATACTGATGCTGAAGGAAGATTGACTTTAGCAGATGCTATTTACTATGGAGCATCAAAATTAAACCCTGAATGTATAATTGATGTAGCAACTTTAACAGGTGCTTGTATTCAAGCCTTGGGTTCAAGAGTTATTGGAGCTGTAAGTAATAATGATGAAGTCTTTGCAAAAATTAAAGAATCAGCAGACTTTATGGGTGAATACTTATGGAGATTTCCTGTTTATGAAGAACATAAAGAAAGTGTAAAAGGAAAAGTTGGAGATTTATTAAATGTAACTGCTCCCGGAACCGGCGGAGCAATTACTGCAGGAGTTTTCTTAGAACACTTCGTTGAAAACACTCCTTGGGTTCATTTAGACATTGCAGGTCCTTCATACTCAAATTCAGCTTGGGGAACAAATCCTGAAGGAGCAAGTGGTACTCCGGTAAAAACACTTTACAATTTTGTAAAAAAATACAATAAAAAATAATTAAGAATTTAAAAATGGTATGCTTTTTTTAGGCATACCATTTTTTCTAAAATTTATATCTTTTTAATCTTAAACTGTTTAAAACAACACTTACTGAGCTAAAACTCATTGTAAATCCTGCAAGCATTGGATTTAAGTACCCAAAAGCGGCAAATGGAATTGCAATAATATTATAGAAAAACGCCCAGAATAGATTTTGTTTGATTATTTTAAGAGTTTGTTCACTTATATTGATTGAATTTAAAAGTGTGTTTAAATTACCGTTCATCAGAGTAATATCTGAAGTTTCCATAGCAATATCTGTACCGGTTCCCATTGCAAAACTTATATCTGCACTTGCAAGAGCAGGAGCGTCATTTATTCCATCCCCTACCATCGCAACAATTTTTCCTTGTTTTTGCAATTCTAAAACTTTTTGAGATTTTTCATCTGGCATAACTTCATAAAGCACATTTTCTATTCCAAGTTTATTTGCAACTTTTCTGGCTACAACTTCACTATCTCCGGTTATCATATAAACATCAATATTTTTTTCTTTTAATTTCTTAATTATTTCAAAAGCGTTTTTTGAAATTTCATCCTCTAAAACTACAAAACCTGCAAATTCACTTCCTATTGAAATAAAGATTGTCAATAATTCATTTTCGATATTTAACTCTAATTTACCAAGTTTTTCTTCAATGAATTTTCTCTTTCCAATCAATATTTCTTTGCCATCGTAATTAGCTTGAACTCCCATTCCAGCAATAACTTTCAAGTCTGAAATATCCAATTCTTTTACATTTTTTTCTTTACAGAAGTTTACGATAGATTTAGCTATAGGATGATCTGTGTTTTTTTCTAAGGAATAAATTATACTTAAGAAATCTCCTTCTGATAAAACAGTATTATTCTTTATTTCAATAACTTTTAATTCTCCTGTTGTAAGAGTTCCGGTTTTATCAAAAATAATACTATCCATTTTATGAATTTTTTCTAGGACTTCTCCACTCTTTATTAAAATTCCATTTTGTGCAGCGACTCCTGTTCCTGACATAATCGCTGTTGGTGTTGCCAATCCAAGTGAACAAGGACAAGCTATAACCATTACTGCACAGCTATTTAATAAACTTGTTGTAAAATCTTTTGTAACAATATAAGTAATTACTAAAGTAGCTAAAGATGACAAAATTACACCCGGTACAAAATAACTTGAAATTTTATCTGCAAGTCTTTGAACAGGGGCTTTTTTTGTCTGAGCATTTTGAACCAAATCAAGTATTTTAGATAATACAGAATTTTCTACTGTACTCTTTACTTCAATTTTTAAAATTCCCTCGATATTATTGGTTGCTCCAATAACAGTATCTCCTATATTCTTTTCGACAGGAACGGATTCTCCAGTAATCATAGCTTGATTTACAGAACTGCTACCTGAAATAATAACTCCATCAACTGGAATTTTTTCATAAGGTTTAACTAAAACAATATCTCCAATTTTTACATCTTCAATATTCTTTTTAACTTCTTTATCACCGTCAATTACAATTGCATAGTCCGCTTTCAAATCCATCAATTTCATAATTGCCCCGAAAGTATTTGACTTTGCATTTGCTTCAAAAAATTTACCAAGTAAAATTAGTGTTATAATCATCGCAGAACTGTCAAAATAAACATCAACGCTTCCTATTAAAACTTTATAGACTGAATAAAAATACGCCATGGAAGTACCAAAAGCTATTAAAACATCCATATTTGTACTTTTATTTTTTAAATTTTTATAGGCATTTATATAATATCTTTTACCTACATAAAATTGAACAACACTTGCCAAAGCCCATTGAATATAACCATTTAACATAAATCTATGCAAATTAAACATATGGAAAAACATTGAAACCATAAGTGGAACACTAAATACTATCGAAATAATTAAGTCCTTTTTTAAGTCCTTAATTTCATCTTCATATATATTTTGTCTTTCCTTTTTTTCTTTTTTAACCGAAATTTTATATTTTTCTAAAATTGAATTTATTTCATCTAAAGAAACAACATCTTTTAAGTATTTTACTTTTAAAATGTCATCTTCATCTTTTACTAAAACAGTATCTTTTTCTTTTAACTCAGAAATTATTTTTTCAATATCTTCAGCTTTGATACTGCTCTTTTCAATTTTTAATTCATCTCTTTTCGGTTTATATCCAAGTCTCTTTATAACTCCTATAAGTCCTTCAACTTTCGCTCCATCTTCAACGGATACTGTGACAGTTTTGCTCATAAGATTTACAGAGACGTCTTCAACTATTTTAAGCTTTGATAGTCCCTTTTCAACTTTCATAGAACAAGCTTGACAAGTCATTCCGTCAACAAAAATATTAACCTTTTTACTCAAAAGAAGCACCTCCTAATGACATTTTTGAAATCAAAAGCTCCAACAATAAATCTATATCTCTATTTTTTGTCTTAATATCTGATTCTACAGAATATGTTAAATCAATATAATCACATAGAGTTTTTATAGAAAAACTATCACAAACTGAATACAATTTTTTACATTCGTAGTTTGAAATTTTTAACTCTTTTGAAATATAGTCTATGTGTTTTTGTTTTAGTTTCAAAACTTTTACTCCTAAAAGATTTCTAATATATCTTACAATCATATAAAATGTAGAAAAAGAGTCCTCTCCCGATTTTTTAAGCTCAACTAAAATCTTAATAGAATTTTTATAATCTTTTTTAGAAATCATATCAAGTAATTTAAAAATACTATTTTCAAATTTATCTACTAAAATTTCATCAACATCTTTAAAATCTAAAACATCTTTAGAAAATGAGTTAAGAAGTTTATTTACTTCATTTTCCACATCATAAAGATTTTTTTCTCTGCTACTATCTAAATACCCAATTCTATCGATAATATATTTTAAAACAATATCTTTAACTTCAATATTTTTTGAAACAAATCTTTTCTTAATAAATTTAAAAAGTTCAATTTCATTAAACCTTACAAGTTCAATATTATGTCCTAAAATCGAAATTTGTTTATAAAATTTACCACGAAAAGCAAGACTTCCTTTCATAACAAAAAGAAGAACTGTTGTATTTGGAATCTTATCTATATAATCATGCATTTCCTCAAAAAAATTTTTATATATAGAAATTCCATTTTTTGAAAGATTTACATCATTTACAATAATAAGTCTTTTATTACTAAAAAATGGAGCTGTTTCACAATCAATCTTTAACTTTTGTAAGTCAATTTTTGAAAAATCATATTCGATATAATTCATATCAAAAAAATCTTTTGAAACAATATTCTCTTTAAATAGCTCAACAAATCTATCTATCAAAAAAATTTCTTCTCCACTTAAAACATATATACCATTAAGTTCCCCATTGTCTAGCAACTTCATAGCTTGTATATAATTCATGGTTCCTCCTCAATAAAGTCTAAATCTATAACTGAATCTTTTTTTATTTTAACTAAAACAAAGAATCCTAATAAATACATTATAATATTTAAAATATCCATAAAATAAAAATTTAATAAACCTAATAAATTACCATCAATTTCTCTAAAACCTATAATTTTTTCTTCAAATTTATTAATTCTAAGCATTATATTTCCCTGTAAATCAGTCCTAAAAACATCACTTCCTGTAGATTTTATCCTATCTAGTACATCTTTATGTGGATGGTTATATCTATTTTTATAACCACAGGAAATTATAGAAGTTTTTGGACTTGAAGCTGATAAAAATTCAGGTGAACTAGAATTCTTACTCCCATGATGAGCAACTTTCAGATAATCACAGTCTATATCGTTTTTTATAAGCTGATTTTCTGTAAAAGCTCCAATATCTCCGGTAAAAAGTATTTTCTTTCCATTTACTGTAACTCTAACTATTATGGATCTTTCATTTTCTTCTGTAGAATCTTTTGCTTTTAAAACTTCTAAATCCACATCTTCTAAATTTATTTTTAAATTATTTTCAATATTATAAATATTTTCAGCCTTAACTTCTCCATATTTTTTTACAAAATCTCTATACCCGTCTTTTCTAAAAAATAAATTTTTAATCTCCACTTCCTTAGATAAAGATCCCAAATTTTTACAATGGTCTGCATCCAAATGTGAAATAAATACAAAATCTAGTTTTTTAACCCCATTTTTCTGTAAATATGGAATTAAAACAGATTTTCCGTTATCTCCTTTACCAAAAGTAATTCCACCTGTATCTATTAGAATATTATTCTGTTTTCCTCTTATTAAACAGGCATCTCCCTGTCCTATATCTATGAAATTGATATTTACTTCATTTTTATAAATGTTATAAATATTTGTAGAAACAAATAGAATCATAACAGAAAGTATAAAAAATTTAAAGTTATCAAATGTAAAATACTTAAAATCTCTCCTTTTAAAATAAACTAAAAGTAAAAAATATGTAAAAATTAAAAATACAATATTGTATTCATAAAAAGTAATATTTATATTTATATCCTTTAAAAAATCAACATTTAATCTTATAAGATTTAATAAATTATTAACTAATAATCCCAAAAATACACAAACTTTTAAACTAAATAAACCAAATAACAAAATAAAAAACGAAATAACTATGCAAATTACAAAAATTGGTGTTAATACTAAATTACTAAAGAAGGTAATAACTGAAAACTTCCCAAAAGTATATAAAATAATAGGTAAAATTATAAGCATAACCGAAAAAGTAAGTTTTAAAGATTTTAGAACAAAGCCATCCCTCTGCTTTGAAAATTCTGGTAAAATCTTTATAATTCCAAATACAGAAAATGCGCTTAAATACAATCCTACATCAAAAATCATATATGGATTTATCAATAAAATGACAAAAATAGTCAATAAAAGGTCATTTAATCTATCTTTAACTTTTCCATAAAGCGACGAAAATATAGAAATAAGCAAAAATATTTCCGCTCTTAAAACACTTGCAGGATTCCCAATCAAATACGCATATAAAAATATAAAAAATAGAATTATAATTTCTCTAAAAATTCTTTTTATCGGTAAAATAATCAATATTTTACTTAAAATAAGATATATTATTCCAATATGTAGACCACTAACGGCTAAAATATGTGAAAGTCCAATTTCTCTAATATCATTTTCAAAAGCCGTATCATAATTATTTGCAAGAAATATCCTCTTCATAATATCCGAATTTTCAGATGAAAGAGAAGTATCAAAGACATTTTCGACAAAATTATGAAAAGTTCTCTTTAAATTTTTATTCTCTTCAATTTTTTTCACATCATCAGAATAAATATTTGAATATATATTCTTTTTTAAATTAAATCTCTTATAATTAAAAAGTCTTGGATTACCATTTGACCTTATTTCTCGAAGTTTTCCAGTTACACTTACAATATCTCCAATTTCAAACTTTTTATGATTTGTAAAAAGTAAAATTTTCTCTGATTTTTCTATATTTTCAATATTTTTTAATCTGACTTCATGTTTGAATCCCTCTCCATCAGAACGAGCAGTTGAATTTAAAACTTCTCCTGTAAAAGAAACTTCTTGATCAAAGAATTGTTTTAAATTACTTTCTTTCTCTGAAAAGAAGCTAACTAAAAAGCCTAATGAGAAAATCAAAAGAAATAATTTTATTTTATTGAATCTAAAAAAATATGAAACTATACAAGTAACTGATAAACCCAAAAATATATAAAATTTTGTAAAATGTTCCATTTTTAGAAAATAACAAAATAAAATTCCACATATTAAGGAAATCAGATAAAAAATAATATTTCTTTTCATACTTCCTCCAAATACAAAATCATAAATCATTTTTCAATACATAATTATTATATCATAATTCCTTTTTGATAATTAAATTTAGGTTATTATGATGAAATAATTATAGCTTTATCATAAGGCATAAATCTATAATTATTATATCATAATTTGAACAATAAAAAAGCAGTACTTTGATTTACTGCCTTTCATTTTAAATTCAATTATTTAATTTAAAAATCAAAAAAACTAATCACCAATATATTTAATATATATTTGACATGGATTCCATTCATCCCATAGAGTTGGAAAAACTTCCAATTCCTTATATCCTACAGATTTGTAGAAATTATTTGTTATATCATATTCTTTATAATGTCCAGTCTGAACAGTTTTAACTTGAGTATAAGTGTAACCAAGTTTTTTTGCTAATTTTTCATAAGCATCATTTAGCTTTGTTCCTATTCCCATTCTATGATAGTTTTTCTTAATACCCATAACAAAAATATCTGCACAATCAGCACTTGTAGAATTCAATACTACAAAGCCTACCGCCTCGTTATCCATAAAACATGCAATAAATGGTTTATCTTGTGAATCTGTAATATATTCTTCCGTACTTTCTGGCATACCAAACCATTCAGGAAGATCATTTAATATTTCTCTCGATATTTTTTCCTTTTCTTTAATATCAACAATTTCTTTAATAATCAATTCTTTCAAATTACTAACTCCTTTAAATTTACTCTTTAATCAATGTATTTTATATTTCCACTTGCTGATTTTTTAAGTCTGTTCATTATTGAAAATCCGAATCCCTTTTCATCACAACCCTCAACAACAATCAAATCAACATTTTTTTCGTCGAATTCTCTAAGACCTTTAAATAATATTTTTGACATTTCTTTTAAATCAAAAATTGAACCCAATGATAAAATATTTTCACTTTCCACATTTAAAAATGTTTCATCAAACTTAAAAATTCCGATTTTCAAGTCTTTATTTTCTTTTATTATTTTTTCAATCTCAATTGATGATTTTTTTCTGTCTTTAGCTGAAATTACTACAACTTTTGCCTTTGGTGCATAATGTTTATACTTTTGCCCCGGTGATTTTGGAATTGTATTTTCTGTTACAATAGCATCATCAATTAAAATTTCATCTTCATATTTCAAAAAGTCTTCCTTCGTGTAAAAGCCCGGTCTTAAAATCGTATATGGTTTTTTAGTCAAATCCAAAACTGTTGATTCTATTCCTATATTGCAAAGTCCACCATCTAATATTACAGATATTTTACCATTCATATCAGTAAAAACATCTTCTGCAGTCGTTGGTGACGGCTTTCCTGAAATATTTGCAGAAGGTGCAGCTATTGGAACTCCACATTGCTTTATAAAACTTCTTGCAATTTCATTATTAGGCATTCTAATTGCAACAGTATCAAGTCCACAACTAATGGCATCAGGAATTATCTCCTTCTTTTTCATAACAACAGTCAGTGGTCCTGGCCAAAAATGATTTAAAAATTCTTTTATCTCATCATTTAATTCATAAACCAAATTTTCCATCATATCATAATCTGAAATATGCAATATCAAAGGATTATCCTGTGGTCTATTTTTGGCCTTAAAGATTTTTGAAACTGCAACATCTGATAACCCATTTGCTCCTAAACCATACACAGTCTCGGTTGGAATTGCAACAATTTCATCATTTAATATTAATTTTGTAGATTTTTCTATATTTTCTTTCGTTGGTTTTAATATTTCAGTCATAAACTATTTTTCAATTCCTAAAGATTTTTTTGCTAAATAGTCTGCAAGATCATTATATTTATCATTTGAATGT
>ERZ773263.67-NODE-67-length-77499-cov-8.292637_pt1 | contig 77499 bp, 103 predicted proteins | sample MGYA00511076_ERZ773263 | MGnify/ENA primary metagenome ERZ773263 (study PRJEB29015, sample SAMEA2738155) | human oral metagenome | biome: human oral; feature: human-associated habitat; material: saliva | place: China | collected 2195 ... | reverse complement strand
GTCCGTCTGCCCCTCGCTCGCCCCTCAGATTTTTATTTTTTGGCTCTAGCAGAGTTTTTCCGAATTTCTGCGCTAGAGCTATTTTTTTCTTCTCGGCTTGCCCTCGCTTACACATATTTTCTGTACGCTTTCTGAAATCTTCTGAACCATTCTCTTTCAGCAGTTTGCTACCCTGCTCTCTCGTATTTTTTGGTGTCAGCTTGCTATTTTTTCGTGTATCTTTACCCCTTTTTTGTGTATGTTTGTTATCTTTTTGTGTCGGTGTATTATCTTTTTATACCGTTGTCTTTCCTCGTTTTCCCTTTTGTAATATCACGCTTACCATTTTGTGTATCGTGATTATTTTTTTGTGTGTCTTGATTATTTTAAAGAGGGGTTGCCCCCTCATTTGTGAAAATTTCGATCTAATCTGTTACTCTTTGGTAGTACCTAATTGCTTCCTCATTATCCTTGAAATGCTCATAGATAAAGTCCTCAATACTGCACCATAAATCAGAATACAAGCTACAAAGAAATAGGTTGTTTTCGTGTTGCCAACTCTTATGATTGAGTACCATAGCGAACTCAGTCATATATTCAATGTTGTCTTGCCAATCCTCTTTAGCTCGGTTGTAGGTGTCCTTAATTCCCTCTGCTCCAAACATATCAGCAATGCTAAAATCAGTCCAGAAGGTTGTTTTAGGCTCGTAGCCATTCATTTCAAAGATAGGGTTTGTGTATGTTGTGGTTAGGTTCATGTTGCGTTCTCCTTTAATTCTAAGGGGCTTATAGCCCCTCTTTGTTAGTCGTCAATTTCTGTATAGGTTAAGTTGTATTTTGCTACCATTTCGTCTAGGATTGTTTCCATATCCTTATTAACTCGCTTGATAACTTCTTCTAACTTTTCAAGCGTTGTCTCTAGCCATTCTTCAACGTTTGTTACTTCCAATTCAGCAATAACATCATTAACAGCGTCTCGGTCAATAGACCAACCACACAAACCAATATATGTTGCGTTCGGTTCGCATGATTCTTCGTGAGTGATATGGTAGGCTTCATAGTCTTTCATGTATGCTTCGTCAATACGTTCTACTACAAGTTTCCAAAACTCATTCATAATTTCTTCACTTGCTCCGTAGTTATCATGTAGTGTCTGACCATGCCACATATAGTTATCTTCTGAAAGCATATCTGCTCGGTTCATTAAGGCTCTAATTGACATAGGTTTTCTCCTGTTTCTTAACTTCTTTATGTTTATATTATACACTCTTTTTTAAACTTTGTCAAGAATTTTTGCAACTTTTTTGTGCATTTTGATTATTTTTTTGTGTTGTCCTTGCAACTAAAAAGAGGGGATAACCCCTCTTCCTCTATTTTACTTCTCAAATACTAATACAGTTGATACAAATTGTTGATAAACATCTAGGTGTTGTGGTAGGTAGTGCTTTAAAGTCCAACCCTTTTCAGCATACTCTTTGAGCGTTTGCCCCAGTTTCAAATCATCATCTAAGACTACAACCGTGTTTTCTTTTGGTTTTCTTAGCTCTGCAATTTCTTGCTTTAGTTCTCCTAGTTCTTTAATCAACTCAGGAACGTTTTTTTCGTAGAACATTTGTCCTAATCTAGTTTGAAAAAATTCCATTTCTTTCTCCTTGTTTGTTAGTTTTATAAGGTATGCTTACCAATGAAATGATAAGATTTTAGGAACAACACTCCCCTTTACGTTTTCACTGCGAAGCTCAATAGGGTTAAAGGGATTGTGCAAAGTAACATAAAGAGTTACTTTTTTATCTCCAAGAATATCTATGACTTTCAATACAGTCAATAGATAATTAACATCAACTCCTATACACCCATCAATCCCATATTCAATGTTGCTAAGTCTAAAACCGTAATCCTTAAACCATTCATCTGATTTTTGTTCTGAAATTGTAATAACTCCATCATCTCTTACCCAAGCGCAACTTTTTAGGTCTTTTAAGATATATAGCAATTCTTCTACGCTGTATTCATAGCTTTTATAATTGCTTAAACTTCTATTATCGGGATCGAATGGGTAGGGGGGTGTATCATCTAATTTGCTACATTCAACACCTCTGTCTATATCCCTCTTTGTCCGAATATCAAGGACTGTATGAGTTTTTACCAAATCAGAGGGAAGGGATATGCTAACATATCCGTCATGGTAAACACACTCGTCCTCTAGCTTACTAACCTTTGGGGTTTGTTTTTTACGAAATTCTACAAATGCTCCTCGATTGAACGCTCGTCTAGCTTGTTGAGTAAGCGCCTTTAGGATTTTTTCTCGTTGTTTATCATTCATAATCTAGGCTCTCCTTGTCTTTTGCTATGAACTTCTCTAATCAGCAAATTCAGCTTGTGTAAATTGTGGGATATAACGTTCTGTCATTTGCCAATCACTGATAAATACTAATGAGCATGAGTTCTTATATAGCTTTTCAAGTTCTGAAATTTCGTGAATTTCATATCCGATTTTCGTTGCTTCTTTTATATCTGCTTCATCTTTGCAGATATAAATTTTATGGCAACCACCATAGGCTACCTTACAATTTGAATCGAAAGTGAATTTTCTTCGGTATCTTTATTGATAACACTAACCATTTTGTCTCTCCTTGTTTGTTAGTCTAAAAAATATCAATTTTGGCTGTTTTCAACTCTAACATCACGTCAAATCTGACGCTGTTGATTTTCTTAGCCATGTCAACCAAATCCACGTTAGGCTTAAAAGAATCACTATAGACCAAGCAACGTTGGCAAATGTCGTCTAAAGCCACTTTAGTTGCACCATCAGGAGTAAAGACTTGGTTCACATTAAAAATAAAATCTCTAATGTTGTCAAGAGCTTTAACGCTAGTAGCGTTATCGTTCCTATCCTTTGTAAAGACTTGAGCACTTTTTACAAGTTCAATGACTGCGTGTTTTGTTGTTGTTACTGTGTTGTTCATTTTATTCTCCTTTTTTCTTAACCTTTTATAGTTATATTATACACCTTTATTTTCTACCTGTCAACCATTTTGTATTATTTTTTTGTACTTTTTTATTATTTTTTTGTGTTATATCCTATAAATGCTCTATCCTCTGCTCACAACTTGCTCTCTAAAACATTCCCCTTTATCTCATTCATATTGCACCTTATTTTAGCTCCTAACACGTTTTATATCGCTCCACCTAGAATTACCCCACTTTCTCCTATATCGTCATATAAGCCAATTAGAGAGCAAATAAAAAGGCTAGTTGATCTAGCCTTGAGTTAATATCTACATTCTACACAATCTTACCTTTTAAACTATTTCAATTCGATACAAACCCAATCATCTTCAACTGACCAAGTTCTGCGAATCTGAGCTTTTAATAATTCACTTTCTGATTGACACCCTGTAAGATTTTCTACATCTTGATTCCACTCAATAAAATCAACCTTTTTAGTATCAAATTGTCTCGGCATATAAAAAATAGCTATACATTCATTTTCATTCTGATGAATAGCTATTGTGATTCCATGATTAAATGGGTCTAGCTCATTTAGTTTTTCATATACTCTCTTACTCATTAAACATACCTGTATTTACTCTATTATTCCTATGTTTATATTATACACTCTTTTATCTGTTTTGTCAATACTTTTAATTATCTTTTTGTACTTTTGTATTATATTTTTATGTTATTCCCCCCTGCAACGTCATACAAGCTCTTTTAAGAGTAAATAAAAAGGCTAGTTGATCTAGCCTTTGTTCTCTTTAAACGTTGCTATCTAGCCAAAAATATTCTGTGCAATTTCTTCTTCTGTTAATTGATATTCCTTATCAACTAAATATGTATCTGTTTCAAAAATATCAATAATTGTAACTGGTGAAAGTGGAACATAATCTCCGTCAGGAAGATTTATTTTGCTTACAATTTGATAGCTTTTGCCATCTAGTTTAAATAGAATCCGTGAGCCACCAAAATTCTCTTGTTCAGCTTCAGTCCATAGACGATTATAGAGATTTTGCAAATATTTTTTATTGCTTTCTTGAAGAAAGTATTCAAGCGTTCGACTGAAATAGGGGTAGTTCTTTGTGTTGCGTTTCCAAAGATATTCAAAATTCACAATCAGCTTATCTTTATATGGCTTAATAAGATTGATTGTCGCAACTCGATATTTATTGAACAGTTCTCTAATTTCTTGCTCTGTCATATCTTCAACTAGAATTTGTTTTGTTACCATTTTGTTTTACCATAAGAGCCTTTTGCTCTCCCTATCTTAATTTTAACTTTATCATATCAGAATATTTGACGTACATCAATTATTCTAGGAAAGAGTCTGCGCCTGCAAGCTCTAACCTATATTTTAGTAAACTGTCAAGCGACCTGTACCTTTGCTAATGCTCGCCTTGCGTCCGTTTTTATTGGTAAGGATATAACTGTACGGTAGCGATTCAATCGTAACGTCTTTTTTAAACCCTTTGTAGTTTGTATTTTCAACCTTAAAAGTATTGATAATGTGCTGATTTTTCCACTCACGATAATCTGAACGTTTCTTACGTTTCTCATACAGTTCAAGAGCTTCTTCTTCGGTTGAAAAGGTAAAATACTTATAAAGCTCATGTTCGCTACCTAGTTCAAAAACATAGTTGTAGCAAGTAAAAGATTTTGCTAGGAGGTTTTTCCCTTCTTCATAACGATAGCTTGAGCTAAATCTACCGCATTTCATCAATCCCAAAATCTGTTTTTCTGTGTTTGAGTTAATATCCTCATACCAGAAGCCAAACTCAAAACGTTCTCCACCTTTTTCTAGTAGGATTCTACTGTATCTGTTCTTATTTTCTTCCAATGATCCATTTTCTCTTGCTACTACCAATCTATAGCCATCTAGTAGTAGTTTTGCTAACTGTTCTGAGTAAGCCTTGTTAATCTCTGTTCCTGTAAGTTTCATGTTGCGTTCTCCTTTTAAATAATTCCAAACTGTTGAAAGATTAGTTTTGCTTCGCCAATCGTATTCTGATTTTCAACTACCTTCCTGATTGCTTTCAAGCGATAAAGATTTACTACTAGCGTCTCTTTAAGATCAGTCAGCTTTTCTTCGCTCGCATTCTGGGAAATATACCACTTAATCATAGATACTACACTATTACGGAAGCCTTTTTCATTTTCTTTAGCTTCTTCAATACGCATAGCCCCAAGATTATCCATGTATTCATGTAGCTGTTTCTTCATTTCATCTGCGTAGCCTTGTATTTCTACTGGTAGTGTTTCAATCATGTTTGCGATTCTCCTTTTTCTAGGGTGTTGCGTACCCTTTAATTATCTTTATGTTTATATTATACACTCTTTTGTGTAGCTTGTCAACATATTTTATAATATTTTGATTATTTTTTTGTGTTGTAAATAAAAACACCCTAAAATTCTTGCGTTTTAGAATGTTCCATAGTTCAATTTTCTGTCAGGATATTCAAGACTTCTTCTAAAATACCCTCTTGTTCAGCAGTTTCAGGATAAATCTCCCAACCTCTGTCATAGGAGACGATTGTTTCTTCTCCTATAGATATATCTAGGTTGTAAATACGCCCTCTATCAATTCCATCTGGGGAAGGTTCATCACTTACCTTGGCTAAGTAGTCAACCTTTTGCCCTTTGTACGTCAGTTTCCCTTTATTCCACATAGCAAATCTCTCTTTCTGCTTATTCCGTCCTTATTTCCCTCTTTTTTGCCCCCTGTCACGTTTTTAGAAGCTCCACCTAGATTTATGCCACTTTGACTTAAAATGGCTTATACGCCCTTATATGAGCTTTTAGAATATCAAAGGAAAGACTAACTTTTGTAGCTAGTCTTTCTCTAATTCTTCTAAACGTTCTTCAAAAGAACTTTCGATCTCTTCCCAAGCTCGGTCAGTATAGGCAATAATACCACTAAAATAGTTATAAAAGTCTAACAGCTCCACTTTAGGAACTAAAGGCTCGTTTATACTATTTCTAGTAAAGGACGCAACGGTTCTACAGGATTCATCAAACATACTGACAAATTCCACAACGAATACATCATTTTCAAGAACAAAAGAAACATACAAGCCTTCAATCACATCATCTGCGCTGTTAATTCTTGCTATCTTTCTTTCTCGCATGAATTTCTCAGCGCTATAGAAGATAGCATACAGACGCTCTAATGCAGTAGTTGTTTTCTTAGCAATCCCCTGCAACCAATAATCAAGTTCCTCTTTGTCATTGTCGTTCCTGATAGTGGTATTCAGCCTATAACCTTTGCTCCCATCTGAAAATTCACGGACATAGCCATAGTCAAGATAGTTTGCTCTTTCTAGTCTGCTTTCCTTAAACTCAAAGCTATCTAAAATCCACCTATCTTTTTCTTTGTCGCTCCAAGTATAGAAAGACGGATATTCTGCCTTGATATAGTCCATCAGGTTTTCCCAATGCCCCCCAAGGTCAATATCAATACGCTTGTCTTTCAACTTGTCAATGATATACTTTCCCAAAATATCCCCTTTCTAATCTATCAAAGTTCCGACATAACCTTATCAAGAAAGTCTAAAGCGAAAGTTCTTTCACTAACAGGAAAACCAAGAACGCTTGTATCAAATGTTTCAATAGTCATTTTGTTATGTTCTGGGTCAATATCTATGGAGGCAAAATTTGATACAATTAAACTTTTTCCGTAGTATCTCAAACGTATTGCCTTTTTAGAGAACGTCTCCAAAACGCTATCCCAAGTATCGTGATCCTGACCGACAATACAAGTGTCTTTTAGTTCGTCAAGTTTTAACTCTACTTTTTTGCTACCTGTTTTCTTTAGTTCTTCCCAAATTGCTCGTAAGATATTACGTTCACTATCGCTCCAATCTTCAAATTGAGCAATATTTAATTGAGCAATATTCTTAGCAAGATAATCTTTTGCCATTTTATTTCTCCTGTTCTTCTAAGAAGGTTATATCAAAGAGTGAAAGCCCACTCTCTGAACTTATCCGTTTTTATATAATAGAACTATCCATGCTTTACAAATTTGACCGCTTCATCAAGCGTACACATTTTTAGCCAAGGAGTTTCTTTTGTGACTTTACTATACCCTGTTAAAGTTGTATCTTCATAGGTCGTTAAACGCTTATAGGCATAAAGCTCTCCATTTCGTTCTTGAAAAAAATAATACAACGTAGAACCTACTCCATCTTCTATATAGTGCGTGAGTGCTAACTCGTAATGTTTATAGTCAAATCGAATATTAGGTTCGTTTTTTAATTGCTCGTACAATTTCTCCAACATTATTTTCTTTCCCTTTGTTTGTAATTGTGTTATACACCTTTATTCTTGCTTGTCTAGTGGATTGTTTAAGCTCATTTTTTAACAATTTTCCCATTTTCTAAAATACTATCAATGAACCAATCATATCCCATGAACCCTTCTGAAAGTTTCATAATCCCTTCAAAATCTTTTTTGTTGCCTACAGTCATTGTTACATTAGCAACCCAACCGTCTCCAAAATCGTAAGTAAATGTTTTTTTTGCCCCTCTATGTAGGTCAAATCCAAGTTCTGTCAACCTTTCTCTTTTTTTAGTAGTTAGGAACACTTCCTTAGCAAATACCTTGCCTTCCCCAGACCACTTTTTATCCCATGTGTTAATTTTACTGTGTCCGTACTCAAATAATAATACTGTCATATTCTGTACCTTCTTTCTACCTATTCTTCTACAAAACCATAATCTCTGATTTCTTCTTCATCTTCGATACTGGTATATCGCTTGTTTGTTGTTTCGTTCATATCGTTGATAATGTTATCCCAATTATCATCATCATGCAACTTTTTGATCGTGTATAAGCTGTGAATGTTACGCCCTTTGTTTAAGCGTTTAATTTTTGCCAAGACATATTCTTCTACGATAGCAAAGTATTTTCCGTTTTCGATTAAGTAGTAGTCCATAGTTAAAACTCCGTTTTCTTATTTATGTTTATATTATACATCTTTTTATAGTCACTGTCAACTACTTTACATTATTTTTTTGTGTTTTCTTATTATTATTTTATGTTGCAGAAAAACAAAAAAGAGGGTTGCCCCTCTAGTTTTTTCTTTTACTTCATACACTTAGTTCCTCTTTTATACCCTGCCCTGTAAGCTGATAGAGTTACTTCCCCAGAAATATTAACCCAACAGTCAAGGTCTTTGTTGTACTCATAAGGATAGCAAGTGACTTCTGAATTGTTTTCGCCTTTTGTTGTTCCTAAGACGACTTTCCCATTTTCTACATAAACGTTTTTTCCGTAAACTATATGCCAACCATCTTTAACTGTCATTATTTTACCCCTTTTCTAGCTTCTTCTAAATAGTATAGGTAAGTTGAGTTCCCTTGGTGTCGGTTGATTTCCTTCTCTACTGAAAAAGAAACAGTCTCAACTAAAGATTTTAACCCAAGGTAGTTTTTCAAGGCAAGAAGTTGATTATATTCATCTTGCATAAGTGTTATTCTTACAGATTTTTTCATTCTTTCTGTCCCTTCTGTAATGCAGGTGGTAGTTCTTTGCTTACCACACTCATAACACCGTCTTGATCTGTTGGCAAAGTAGCAAAGATTTTCTTCTCTGATAGCCCTGCTTCAACAAAAATCATTTCCTTAAACACAGCTTCGCAGATAGCAATTACTCTCTGCTCGAACAAATATGCGTCAAGGTCGTCTCCATTATCCAAGTTTTCTATATCTTCATTCGCCAAGTCACAAGCCTTGTCGTATAGATTTTCTGCAAACTTTCGTCTTAATTCTTCCATTGGTTTTACTCCTTTACTTTACTAAGTTGCGAACACGTTTTCTGTACGCCTTTTCTTTTTCTTTGTATTCTTCCCAATTAACTTTTTTATCTGAACCAAGAGCAAGGACACGTTCTCCCTTCCAAGGTTTTAATTCAAGAAGATCTCCGCCAGCAATAAATGTAATTATTTCTGATTCAAGATTTTCAAATTCTTCTTTTTTAATTTTTACGCTGTGGAAATTTCTATAATTATCTGGTTTTGGAACAAGAAAGTCATTTCTGACATATCTGCCAAGCTTTTTCTTATCTTCAAAGAAACTCTCATGAAATACGTCTCTGTACTCGATAGTTCTTTTATTTACTTTATAGATTTGCCAAAAATGAAAACTTGAATAGCTATAACTACTAATCACATGACCGTATAAATACTTCGGATAGCCTTCTGTACTTTCCAACTCATAAAGATTCTCAACCTTTTCATCATCCGAAAACACAAAACTAACTTCCAATCGCCCTTGAATATCATAATTTGAAAGCAAGCTCTCAATTTCCAAGTAGAAAGAGTAGCTACCAAGATCAAGAACCCTCGGCATATCGAAAAAGTGCCAAGAACGAGAAGGCATTTTTACTGCTTTCCCCCCTTCCATGACTTGCTCTTGTCTTGTTTCTTGCAAGAATTTTCTATCTGCTTCTGTCAGCTTGATACCTAAGTCACGTTCAAGTGCTTCAATACCTAAGTTTCCAAATTTTACTCCTACTGCCATTTGTTATTGCTCCTTTATTTAATCTATTCATACTTTGAGAACTCATGCTTAATAGTCTTTAGTTCAAGCAAGGTCATTTGATTTAACGCTCCTGAGTTTACTTTTTCGGTCAATTCTTTAATGAGTTTTTGTTTTTCAATGTTGCTAATGTGTTCTTGGATTGCTTGCTCCGTTGCTTGCTCTAACTCCGTGAATACATAATTTGCATAGATTTTCCCTGTCGGGGGGAATCGTGTTCCTCTTGCATCTATACGTCCTGTTGGCGTGACTTTTTCGACAGTAGTAAGAACACGTTTAGTTCCTAATACTCCTTTTGATACAACAATAAATACTTGTCCCCAGCTTTTAAGTCTTTCAACCAACCTTTTCTTTGGTCTTTTGATTCAGTCATTGTTTTTCTCCTGTTCTTGTTTTATGATTATATTATACACCCCTTTTTATACCTTGTCAACACTTTTTATTATGTTTTTGTATTATATTTTTGTGTCGCGCGTGATTTTTGCTGTTTCCTATCCCTTTTTCTTGTGTATGAGATAAACAAAGTGTAGATATGCTCATTCTTGCCCCCTCTCGTCCTCTCTCTTGCGTTCTAACTATCTCTCCGTCCATTTATTCCCCAAAATATCAAACGTGCTTAGAACGTCCAAAAACGCCCTTAAAATTGATTAGAGAAAAATAAATTAAAAGCCAGTATGAAACTGACTTTTAATTTTATATCCATCTGCCAGAATAATCTACCCAATATCTACCCTGCACCCACTCAGACCAAGCGTAAGCGCCATTAGATTTCAAGTAGTACCAACCGTTATAGTATGAATCGTAAATCCATTCATTCTTAGCCATTTCTCCACCTGATTTCAAGTAGTATGAACCTTGCCAAGTGTTCTTAGCCATATATCCACCTGACTTAAAGTAGTACCAAGAACGATAGTATGAATCATAATACCATGAACTATTTACATAAGCTCCACCTGATTTCAAATAAAACCATGAGCTGTAGTTTGGATCATACACCCATTCTTTATCTGCCATCTTTCCATCTGACTTCAAATAATATGAACCTTGCCATGTATTTTTAACATAAGCACCATTTTCATTCAAATAATACCATGCTTTATACGATGGATCATACACCCACTCACTTTCAGCCATTTTCCCATCAGATTTCAAATAATAAGAGCTTACCCAAGTGTTCGTTACACGGTTTCCATTTCTATAGTAGTACCATGAGCCATTCTCTTTAACCCAACCATTCTTGCTTTCTACAGGCTTATCTTGTTTAGGAGCAGACGTATTTGGTTTAGGATCGTCTTGTTTTTGCGTTGGTTGAGAAGGATTTGCAGGAGTAACATTCTTATTATTCTGCTTTTCCTTTTCTTTCTTCTCTAGTTCCTCTTTCTCCTTCTTCTCTAATTCTTCTTTCTCTTTTCTTTCCTGCTCCTTCAAAATATCAATCTGCTTATCAAGTTTTTCATACTCGCTATACGCAGTATTCAAGCTGTTATACTTCGTTTTAACAGACTTCAATTCTTTTTCTTTCTGAGTGAGCAAGGCTTTACGGTTGCTCTCAGTAGTGTTTACAGGACTAGAGGTGCTAAAGTTAGATTTTGTAGCCTTTGCTAAATCTTCATCAGATACCGTGATATAGCTTACACTAAAGCCATCTTTCAAATAGCGCAATGAGACACCAAGGTATTCATTCTTAGAAGGCTTACCATAATTGACACCTACGATTGATTGAGCATGAGCAAATTCATAGCCATTATACAGAAATTCAACAATAGAGTAGTAAATCCATTTTTTCATTTCTGCCTTCGTCATTTCACTTGAAGCACCACTAGATGAAAATGAGTTCTCGTAGAATTGGCTACCCATTTCTTTTTCTTCATCTGCCTTACTAGAGGTAGGTAAACCATATTCTCTAGCTACATCATTGATACCTTTCACATAATGCCAGTCAAAAGCGCTTCTATTCGCTTCTCGAACCTTAGTAGAAAGTTTATCTGCAAAGTCGATAGATGAATTAGCAAGCGTCAGTTGTGGTAAACCTGCTTGTTTTCTAACCTGATTAAGCATAGACAAAGCAAAGTAGTTCAACTCCACTCTCACTTCTTTAGGAAGGTTGTTTACGTCATAAACCCCTACTTGATCCACGCCATTAGATACAAAGTTATCTTCCTGATAACGCAGTTTCTTACTTTCTGCCTTCAAGGTAGATAAGGCTTGTTCCTGTTCAGAATCGCTTTTCTTATAGTTGTAGTAGTCTTTTAGAGCTTTTACATACTCAGGACTTACCTTAATAGTATTCTTTTCTGAATAAGGCGTTTTAAGTTGTGTAAGGCTTGATTCTAGCTCCTTAACCTTGTTTTCTAACTCTACCAAAGAATACCAACGTCCATCACTAGCATAGCTAGTCACACCGTTTTTCTGCGCTACCTCGTCTCTTTGCTTCTCTAGTTGCGCAATCTGGGCTACTCTAGCGCTATTTGCATGGACTACACCACTTCCAAAAGTGAGCAACGTTACCGTGGATAGCAACGCAATAGAACCTTTAATCTTCATTTTGTACTCCTAAAATTTTATAATATCTACACTTTATATATTACCATATTCTACCAGTTGCTTTCAAATTGAAACAAAAGAGCGATAATGTTATTTTATCGCCCTTTGCTACTATAAGTTAGTCTTGTTTACGTTTAAGACTAGCTACACCAAGCATAGTTGCAAGTACACCAGCTAGACCAAACAAACCAAGTGAAGATTGAGCAGTACCAGTATTTGGCAATGATGGTTTCTTAGGTTCTTGTGGTTTTGGTTGCTCAGGTGTCTTAGTAACAACCTTAGCTTCCATTTCTTGACCATTTACAATGTTCAAGAATTTATTTTCGATTTCCCCACTTGCGATACGTTCAACCTCGATATAGAAATCAGCGTCAAACGTACCTTTAACACCTAGAGAGTTCAAGAACTCTTTGTCAATAGTGTAAGCCCACTTACCGTCTTTTTCGTTCCATGTTACTTTAACAATTTTCTTGATAAAGTCAGAGTTTGTGCTTTGATTGAACTCAAATTGGAACGCATAAGTAGAACCTTTAGGAATTCGGTCACCTGCCTTAACCACTTTCCCGTTAGACAAGACTACATCGTAAGGCAATGTAATCTCTTTTTCGGCAACGTATTCTGTACCACGAATAACACCAGACCAGTTGCCTGTGTAACGGTCGTGCTTCAAGTCAAGCATATCAATACCGTCATACTGGTAAAGTGTATCGTGTTTAGAAGGTACAGTCACACCGTCCAAGAGGTAACGTAGGTACTCGCCAATTTGAATTTCTTGACCGTCACGAACTTTAGAGTTATCTTTGTGATCCAAAGCGTGTTTTTCAGGTTTCAAGTCAGGAACTTGCACAGTTACCAAGTTAGAAACAAAGGCATTTCCAAAGTCGATTTGATGGAAATCATTTTTAACAATCTGTCCTTTTTCTACAAGCAAACGTGCAGGAAGCTCAATCGTGATATTCTTAGCTTGTTTAACGTAGTTTTGATAGAATGAAGCAGAATCTTTCGCTACCCAAAGGTAAAACTCACCTTTAGGATTCAAACCAGCTTCTTTCAAAATGTTTTGAATTTCTTTTGTACGTTGTTTTTCAGAAAGAACATGGTACATATTAAAGAGCGCTTTAACGTCTTTACCAGTAGAATCCTTCATAGTGATTTTGCTGTCATCTACCTTGTAAGCACCATCTTGTACGTCATCTGCCATAGCCCATGTCTTACCATAAGTTTTAGAATCAGTAGTAAAAGTTGAATATGGTTTGTAGTCAGTTGTCAAACTGAATTTCACATTTTTATCAAATGTGTTTGAACCATTGATGTCACGCTTATAAGTATCTTTGATAGCCTTCACAGGTTTTGGAGTTGAAGGTTGAACACGTAAACGTGAATAATTCACTTTTACGGTAGGAACTAAAGGCATTTCAGGAATTTTTTTCTTCTCTGGTGGAGTTGGAGCAGGTGGAGTTGGAAGTGTTGTACGAGGTACAAACTCTTTTGGTTTTTCCAATTTAGGTTTAGGAATTTCCTTAGTGTCCTTTGGCTCGTACTTAGGTTTGTTAGGTGGTGTAGTTAGGATTGTTACAGGAACAGTTGCACTTGCTTTACCAAAGATACCTACAGCCCAACCATTGTCACTAAAAATTTCTTCATCAGAAGGCAAATCTTTTCCTTCTGCTCTTGCCTTATCATAAGCCCACTTCCGTTCCAATTCAACTTTTTTAGCAGAATGAACTCCTTCGCCATTATGATAAACAAAATTCAAAGTAGAACCATATCCAACAGATAAAATAGAGCCACGAGGAATATCAGCTTCATCTTTGACATTAGCATATCCAAGATCGCCTGCCTTCACACCAAGTTCAGGAACATCAGAAGTCCAAGCTGTCTTGTATTCTCCCTTGTAGTAGTCCTTACCATCACGCTTAACTTTATTAACGTCTGAACCTTTTGGATTGAGGACAAGCCCTTCTGTTCCATCTTCATAAGTCAAACGCAACTCTTGCCCATAATCAATATCATTAAACATCGAAGCAACAGCAAGAATAGCCTTCTTACTATCTTTTTCAAGATAAAACTCAATCTTAGTATTAAATTGAACTAGATTTCCATAAACAAAATTGATAGAACCACTATTATCTAGCTTATGAATCGTGATTTTTGTAGTTGATAAAGGCTTTCCATTTTCCTGCCATTCAGCCTCAACATCATTAAATGTGAAACGAGCAGAGATTTTCTCGCCTTTTTCATTTTCAGCTACATTATGTAATGTAAATGAATCTCCCTTCTTAGGGTTATAAATTTGACCAAAATAACCAGAAAGATTTTTAATTAAACCAGCACGACTACCAGTAATAGTTGTATCACTATGCAAACCAATATAATCTTTAACCTTCAGTAAACCTTCAATGCCTTCAAATGAAGCAGTCAGTTTTTTGTAATAGTTGACGCTTCCACGTTGGCTTTCGTCATAATCGCCATAAACCGTGATATGAGGTTTTTCAGCTTTTACACCCTTTTTAGCTAACTCTTCTTTTTCTTTGTTGTACTTAGCAAGATCGCCTTCATATTTTGCTAGTTTTTTGTCATAATCAGCTTTTAGGTCAGCATTGTCCTTTTCGACCTGTTTATTGTAGTTTTCTTGGTCTGCTAGGTTTTTCTTGTAAGTAGCTTCTTTTGTAGCGTTATCTTTTGCGATACGCTTATTTTCAGCTTTGGTTTCAGCTTCTTTTGTAGCGTTGTCAGCAAGAATAGCTTTATTTTCAGCTTCAATACGTTTGACTTCTGCTTCATGTTCTTTTACAGCTTTGTCATACGCTTCTTGTTTAGCATTGTTTTCTTTTTCGATTACTTCACGTTCTTTAGTAGTTTTATCTACCTTAGAAGAATAATCATCAGTCACAGTTTTGACATTTTTTTCCTGCATCGCATAATCAGCTTCAATTTCTTTTTGCTTTTCTGCGACTGTTTCAGAGGTTGCAACACCTTTGTCCTGAACTGCCCCAACTTCAACTTTAACGCCTGCTTCTTTAGCTTTTGTTACAGCTTTGTCAAGATTGTCATGAGCAATAGGGACTTCTACTTCTGTTTTCTTTTCTACAGCAACAGGTTTATCAGTTGAAACTTCATCAGCCGATACAGTACCATTAAACGCCATACCTAACATAGCAAGCGCTAAGATCACTCCACAAGCTCCTGCAACTTTTGTTTTACGGATTGAACCGAATGCTTTAAAATCGTTTTGTTTTAACATTTGTTTGTTATATCTCCTTTTTTATTTTCCAAAAAGATTAAGCGTTGACTTTATCTTTCAAGCCTTTACCTGCTTTAAATGCAGGTACTTTTCTTGCCTTGATCGTGAGCGCTTTTCCTGTTTGTGGGTTGCGCCCTTTACGTTCAGCACGGTCACGAACTTCAAAGATACCAAAACCTTCAATACGGACTTTTTCGCCTTCTGCCAAGTGTTCAGCGATTTTTGCGAATACAAATTCAACTGCTTCTTTAGAAGCCTTTTTAGTCAAACCTAATTCGCTTGCCATTGCCTCGTAAATATCACGTTTTGCCTTCATTTCTTCTTCACCCCCTTTTTATTATTTAAGACATTTTAGATTATATCATCATTCCTTTGAAAAAACAAGCGTCAAGCTCAAAAAAGCATTATTTTATAAAATATAAAACAATACTTTTTATTTTTTGTCAGCCTATAATATCAACGTTTAATGATTTTATTAGAGGTTCTTCTAGCCATAGAGCGTTGATTAGCTCTTTTTCTCCTGATATAAACTTGTTGTATTTTTCGTATTCTGATAGCTTGGTATCAAGCAATTTCCTTGATAAATCAGCCATATCTCCATTAAATTTTAGAGTTGCTTTTGGTTTTTGAGCCAATAATTTTTCAACTGACACATGACGTTCTTCTGCCAGTGCTTCAAGTCTCTTATAGTAAGGGTTGTCTGGACTAGGGGTTGCTACTAAATGTTGTAGGATTTCATCTGGGTTGAAACTCTCTGCCAATTTCTGTGAGATTTTCTGGATAGCTACCCTTTCAGACGCAATCTGCTTATTTCTTTCTTCCCACTCGCTTACACCATCTAAGAGTTCAACAGTCTTACTGAGCTTTCCAAATATACTTGGCAAGCATAAGAGCGTGTTAAAGTCATCAGCAGTCATTTTAGGTATGCTATCTAGCGCCTGTGGTCTATTTATGTTCAGGATCAACGTCATCAAAAGGACAATCTCACTTTCGTTCCCTTTCGTGTTGACCTTCACTTTGTAGTGAGTATTATTGAGCTTCGCATTATCAAGCCCTACTTCCTTGGTCTTGTCTCTAAATTCTTCAACCAACTCAGGGTAACTATCAATATTTTCTGTCAGGAGCTTATTGACCTGCATAGCGTCAAACAGTCTATAGAAATTATCAAGCAATTCTTCTGAGCCACCCATCCTACGCTCCCACTTTTCAAGGGTTTCATTCAGGACTACTTCTAAATCCAATAAATGGCTTTTCTGCCACTCATTCAATACCATCTGTGTTGCTCGTCCTGTGTCAAAGAACTCTCTCAAACCGTCTCTCAGGTCGTCATCTGCGATATAGCCTGCATTGATACCTAATTCTACCCACTTGCCATAAGACGCTCTCAGGCGTGGTTTTAAGTGCCAATCCACGTCTATATACGTTACTCCTTTAGGAAATCCCTCTGTATGCAGATAATCTTCTACAAGCTCCTTAATTGTGCTTGGTTCAGCTTCAATCAAGGTTGCTGTAAAGTCCTGCAAGTCAAAACGCTTTTCAAACATGAGGGTTGCTTGTCTCAATGAATCATCTTTATTTTCTGATTTTCGTTTAATCGTAACCATATCTACTCTCCTTCGTGTTGTCTATTTTATTGTATCAAAAAAAGCAAGCTATTTGTGAACTTGCTTTTTTGCTTTAGACAACAGCCATCAGCTCTTTTGAGCGTTTGAGCTGTTCTGTTAGTTCTGAGACTTGACTAGATAGGTCACTAGCTTCTGTATAAAAGCCTTGGATCGCACGGATAACACTTGAATAAAGTTCTTTATCTTCTGGTTCAGCTTCCTTTTCGCCTTCTTCTAGGACGGTAAGGTTGTGACTAGCCCAATCCTCTAGCTTATTAAGTGGTACAACTAGGTCACATAGCGCCTTTAACTCTTTCTCAATATCCCCTTGGCTAGAGATAGTACCAAAGGCTACAAACTGGATAGCTTGTTCTTGGTCGCCAAAGACTTTCTTATCTTCATCTGATAAGTCTCCCCCTGCGTCATCAATCCTATGTAGCCACGTTTCTAGTTTTGTACCAAATAGCTTCTTATTCTCTGCTAGGTTCTTGACTGAAAAGTTCAAGCCTGCCAAAGTGTAGTCTTGAATTGAAATAACTTCTGCCATATCTACTCTCCTTCCCTATAAGTTGCAAGTTGAATCTGCTCTGTCATGGTGTCGTAATTTCCTGAGTAAACTAGGATATTCTTTCCATCAGTAAACGTGATTGTAAACTGTAGTGTTCCGTCTAGGTTAGACTTGAATACCTTAGTTTTAGAAGCGTCATACTTGTATTTTAGAAGCATTTTCTCCTTGATAATCAATAAATCTCTACGATAGCTTGATAAGTTATGATTAAGTCTATCAGGTACGATAGATTGCTTGTTAGGGGCTTTTTCAAGAGCGTCAACCATAACTTGAATCATCTTCTTAGTTGTTTCTGCTTGATCCCCTGTTACTTGTTCATTCGGTTTTTCAAGAGTTTTTTCTAGTTCCTTTTGTGGATCACTAGTGATAAGTTCAACTTTTTCTGTCGTCTCCTCCTCTTGTGCTGTAGTTGATTGAACGCTCGCTTCCTCTAACTTAAAGTCATTTCCTGCACTTTTCTTGTTAAAGAACAGGAAGAAACAAGCAGTACCAATCAACACTACACCGATTAAGCCAAGTAGTATTCTTTTTACTAAACTGTTCATTGTCACTCTCCTACTTTGTGATGGCTAAAATCTTCTTTGTTCTCGTTGGCATTATAGCCCCCTTTATCGTCTCGGACTGTGTTTCCTTGCAAAAGGTCAACTATTTTCTTGTAGTATGTATTCATATCAGAATACCCTTGCAACGCTCCTGTATAGCTACAAGCAAGGATTTTGCCCTCTTTATTCGTCTTAACAATGTAGTTAAGCAAGGCAAATTCTCTCTTATCATTTGTTGCAGGAACTAGCACCTGAAAGTATCTATTGGCGCTTGTAGAACCACTCATAACCGATACCATAACAGGGCTTGCTAGAGCTGTAGTTGATTGTGTTTCCTTACCCCAAGACTGAGAAGCTAGAAGATTGTAAATGTTCTGCTGTACGCTCAAATCAGCGTCAGCTTCCCCTTCGTTTTTCTTAGCTTTATCTTCATCAGCAGGCTTATCTGAGTTTGCACTAGAAGCTAGGTAAGGCTTCAAACTCTTATAGGCTGTATCTACCTTTGTGTCATAGCGAATACCAATAAGAGTTTTAAAGAAATTATTAAGTTCCGTCTCTGCGTTTAACTTTGTAAAGTTCAATGCAAAGTCCGTATCTTCGCCATTCTTATCTTTCTCTTGTTTTACTTGAATATCTGCTAGTTGACCTTGAACTACCTTCAATTCGTTGTTCTCGATATTCCCAATTTGCGTTGGTAAATCCTGCGTAGAGAATAACTTACCTACTTCATCAGTCGTGTAAGCCTGCGTTACCGTTACCTTTTTAGAAAAGAAGAACCCACCTAAGATAAATGCTACGATTACAGGGATAATCGTTACTAGTGTAATTTTCTTCCAATCGGACGCTTTTACTAAGTCCTCTAGGTCGTCTAACCATATTCCAATTTTTTCAAACATTTTTTACTTACCCTTCATTTGGACTATCCCAAAAAACTGAACCGTCAATCTCAATATCGCCTTCGTTATGGAAAGTGTCCTCTCTAGGTAGTTTTTCTAACCAACCCATAAATTCTTCACTCCCAACTGCTCCACCTCTCATGATATTTTCTTCTGGCATATTCACAAGATCAACTTCTAGGTTTTTGTATAAATCAGGGCGCAATACTATTCTGTCCTCGATTTTGCGCCATTCCAACAACGATATGAACACATAACGGTCTTTGTCATCACTTTTGCGTTGCAAATTTTCTACTATACGTTCTACTCGTTGCTTCTCATACTTGTTTAACTGTCTTAAATTCAGACGGACAAAAATATAATTTTGAGCCATTGTTTATTCCACCTTTGCACTATCTTTTCGCTCAATATAGGTCAGAACAGAAACATAATCAAATACTGCGATTTTCTCTTGGTTTTCTCCTACATTGACTACTCCCCAAAGATTTCCGTCTCCATCTAGCCGATAGACACGCATGGTTGAACCATCTGAAAGATTGAATACCCCACCAATCGTATCGTCTTTGTTAATGTAAAGCCCATTTTTTACCAAGGCTTCTCTAAGAGCTTGGTATTCCTCTTTTGTGAGATTGCCTTTTTCTTCCTTCTGAACCTTTAAACTCTCTGGAACTTCCACGTTGTTATTTACGGTTGAACCCTGCTTTGAGCAGGCTACCCCTACTAGACAAAAAGTTAGTAGGAAGCCAATACTAATAACCTTTCGTAGCAATCCATGTTTTAAAGTGTTGTTCTGCTTTGTTGTCATCATAGTAAGTTTCCTTCAAGTACAAGTGAGCCTGTTCTGATTTTGCTACACTTGTCAGCATTTCTTCAATATCATTACTGATACGTTGCAAACATTGATTGAGGTATTGAGCAAGAGTGAGCGTATCTTCTGGTGTTGTTACCTTACGCCCTGCCCACTTGTCATAGGTAAAGTTAGGGTTTAAAGCAAACTTCCAAGTATCGGTTGCTGTGATGTTGTTTTCACGCAACAGCGCTTCATATCGCTTGTAGCTCTTGTAGTATTCCTGCAATTCCTCTGTCTTATTAAAATCTTCCTCTGAGTAGATAGGGAAATTGTAGTATTCAACCGTATAGACTATATGCTCTAGCCCCTTAATATCATCTTCTACCAAGTGTTTTTCATCAGGAACGACTAGGAAGCCCCAATCTGTAATATCATAGATGACTGGACGGACGTAATCGCCCCAATCCACGTTATCTTCTGGATCAATGACTGGAACACTCTCAATCATGTAGTCATTCTTCAAGCCATCAAGACGTTTCTTCCATTCCAAAACTTGCTCGTCATACCAATCCGTTAGAAGCTCTGCGTAGAACGTTCCCCCTTCTTCTTCGTCTTTTTTTAGGGCGTAGCTTTCTGCCGATTCAATCGCTTCATAGATGGTAAGCGTAGCATAGTCTTTTTCTAAGAACTTACGGTATTCTGCCAAAAAGTTATTGTAAGAAGCAATAACATTCTCTAGCAATTCCTTGTTGTTCTCGACAATGAATAGAAATTCCTCTTTAATCTGTTCTTCTGTTTTAGCCATGTTTATTCTCTCTTTCTAGTGTTTTGTATCATCTGCTATTTTATTGATGTTTTCATCTAAAATTTCAATCCCACTATCGGTATGATACCCAAGTCGTAGGATTTCTCCTGTCTCACGGTTATAAACAGAAGGAACTTTGTCAATATCAGGATAATGCTTTACATATTCCTCGCCAAAAGCACTTGTCACGTCCACATAAACGATTGCAGACTGCTCTCTGCCTGTAAGGCTTTGTAGCTTTGGAACTGTTGCCTGACACGCTTCACACATTGGGTTCATAAATACTATGTATGAGCTACCCTCGATTGCAGACTTATCTTTATCTGATACCGAAAATACAAAGTTAGGATTGCTTTGATCCAATAGCCTGAATCCATCTGCACCCATATAGCCTATGTAGGTTCTAGCAAATAAGCTAAAGCCTAACCAAACTACCGTTGCTGTCAGCCCTGCGCAAAACACAACCCACTTCCAAGCGCTTCTAAAGTTGAATAGTACAGGTATCAAGCCTACTGTAAATGGTAGAATCATAAATCCCAATACATGATAATAATGCTTAAATGAATAGCCTAACTGGAAGGGCAAAAGGAGTAGTACCAACACCAAGACAACTTTCAGAAAGAAGAATAGCCACTCCTGATTATTAAACTCTGAAAACTTCAACTTCATTAGTTGCTCCCTTCTTTCTTCTTAATCTGCACTGTGTTTGAATCAGCGTCCTTTTTATTTTCCTCTTTCTTGTTCTCAGTTTTCTTCGCTTTAGCTTTTGAATTTTCAATGAACTTTTGCACCCACTCGTCATCATAAGTAACCTTTTCCCCTTTTGAATCAAAGGTAGTCAACGTTCCTGTCTGGTCGTACTTCTGAATGATGTAGCGCTTATCCTCAAAAACAAAATATCCTGAAAGTCCTGTCTTATCATTTTGCTTGATAGTGTCAAAAGCTGTAGTGAGCGCCTTAACATTGTTGTCAAACTCGCCACTAGATAGAGCTGTTGCTTCTTCTTTCTTAGGAGCTTCTTCCAAAATCTTGACAACTTCCTGCTCTGCAAGACTTGAAGCCTTGTTGTTTTCATTGACTTGCCAAAAAACCAATCCACCAATCGCAAGGACGGTAGGAACGCAAACTGCAATATACTTCAAAACCCCACCTTTTTTGCGTGGTTTTGAGTCTGCGACTGGCTCAGAATCATCTTCTGCAACTGGTTCTTCTGGTTCATCTGCTACCTCTGTGTCAGCTACCTCTGGAGCTTCAACTTCTTCAAGATCAGTATCTTCAAGCTCAGACTCTACATAAGTTACTGGCTCTATCGGTTCGGTTGCTACTGGTTGCTCCTTAACTTCTTCAACCTCGGCTACTTCCGCAATAGGGCTTACTTCCTCAACTGGATCAACTACTGGCTCTTGGACTTCCTCTTTTGGTTTTGGAGAAGCTAGTCTCATTCTTTTTCTTGGAGCAACTGCCTGTGGTGTACGTTCAGTATGCTGTGGAGCAATGATAGTAGAATTGCCCTCTGTAGGCTCATTCTCTTTCTCCTCTACTGGTTCAGGTTGAACTTGTTCTGGTTCTCCCTGCAAGCTATTATATAGCTCCAAAAAATTTTCCTGACCGTTGTTCTTAATGTAAAGGTCAATCACTAACCCTACTAGCGTAGTGTATAGTTCAGACTGTTCTTCCGTCTTGCCTTTGTAATCATACGTCAGGATTTTTTCAAGCTCAGACTGGCTTACTTGACTGTCCTGCAAGAACCGTAACATAGCTTTTAATTTTTGTTGCCCCAAAGCAGGTTGATTATCAATTTGCTCCTGCAAGGCTTCATACTTACTAATCATCTGTTTTCCTTTCTATCAATCTACAATTTCAATCTTATTATCGCTACTCAACTTGTATCTGCCTAACTTAATAGACGATACCGTAATTGTTAGCTGTGAACGAACGTGAGTTACTTTTTCAATCTCCATATCGTCCATTGTTACCTTATAGCCACTTTTCATAGAATCTACTGGCAAACCTCTGCCATTAGAACCAATCAAGCGAACGAACACTAGTTCTTCCTCGTTAGAAGAATCAACTTTGACGTTTTGCAAAATAATTCGGATCTCGTCTGATGACTTTTCATAAGCGCAAACTGTCTCAAATTCTGCTTCTTCAAAAATCAAGTCTTGGTTAATTCCTCGAAAGAACATTAGACCTTGTATTTTTTCTGCTTCAATAGCTACCATCTAACCTCTCCCACTATAAAATTCTTTCAGGTTTTCTTGCTCCCTATCAATCAGGACAAGCCCACCTGTATAGACAAACAGTTTCTCATAAGAGACAACTTTGACGTATGAATCCTCAAAGTCAAACTCTACATAAGGATTTTCTGAGCGCATGACCTGACCTGCCTGTACTTCTCGGTTAGAAGGTGTGTCAAGGTACAAGCGAAATAGTCTGCCTGTGTTGTTCGCAACATTCCCATCTTGATATGGTGGATAGTTTGTATTATCTTCTTCTATCTCTACTAACAACTTCAATGGCTTGGTGCTTAATACTTCTGCCACCTTTAGTTTCTTATCGCTAAAAAAACCTTCAATATCGAACGTTTTATAGCGCTCAAAGTTTGTATAGTTCCTTGTTTTCTCATACGTTGGAACGTGCTTTATCGACTTTCTTACTTCCACTTTCCTTTTCCTTCTTTCGTTGCGATTCAATCTCTAAATCACTTATGTAGTCTAGGAGTTGGATCATCTTAGCAATGCTAAAGTGAAATTCCTTATCTCCTGTATAGAGCTGTCTAATGCTGTTGGTTGCAATAGCAGAACCAACTTCATCTGTCTCCTTCAATTCTTTTCTCCATTTGAAAAAGAATTGTTTGTCTCGGTCAAATATCTTGCGTAGTTTTTTCTCAAAGTATTTGCCCTTCTTATGTTTATCTAAGATTTTACATAGTTGCAGGATAACTGTACCTCGCAACTTAAAGAACTTCTCTTTATCTCTTGTATAGAAGATTTTAGAGGTAGTTCCAATCTTCATTCCACTTACTACAAAGTCTTTAGGAGCAAGTTTCTGTTCTTCAATAAACTGCATGATTTCATCTGTTAGAGCAATATATTCTTTTTCAATAATCTTATGTTTTTGCAAGTTTATCTCCTCTCTTTGTTGTTTTTATATAATCTATAATACCATTATTATTTTTATCTTACAACTATATAAATAAAGGATTTTTTATTTTTAAAAAAATTAAACTTTTTTTGCCTTTTTTATTGACATAGGTTTTTCATTATGGTATTATTAAATTGTGTTAAGTGATTATATTTTTGTGTCTGATGATTATTTTTTAATTTATCTCAACACAAAAAGATAGCCACAATCTTATATTTCAGGAGTACAATATTATGAAAGTTGTCACTGTCTCTTCCCTTAAATGGGGAGTAGGGAAATCCGACCTCTCAACAATAATAGCCGATTTCCTTTCATACTATGGTAGGGTTTTATTGATTGACGCAAATCGTCAAGGAGACACGTCTAAACGGTTCATCTATCAAGAAAATGAAGAAGGAAAAACTGTTGATATTTCTTCTGAGGAAAATCTCTTTGAAAATATCTTCCGTAAAAAGCCTGTTGTTCCTTTGACTGTCAAAGACAACCTTGACCTACTTGTAGCTACTAAGAGCTTGAAAGAGGTCGAAGCTCACGTTGAACACATGGAACGTAAAAGTCCACTTATCTTCAAACGTTGGCTTAAACGTTCTAAACTGAAAGACTACTACAAGTATGTAGTGATCGACACTCACAATAGCGAAGGTATCTTGCTTGATAACTTCTACCTAGCTAGTGATCTGTTAATCGCAGTTGCAGGTTCAGGGCGTTGCGAAATGGACGGAGCTATCGGTGTATATGACCGTGTAGAAGCTCTTAAAAACGATGATAACCTTGTCAATGATGATGACGAGCCTATCATGAAAGCTAAAGTCGTCTTTGTTGGGAACTTGCTTAAATCTGGTGGTGGTTCTCATGGCGTTACTGCTACAAATGAATACCTAGAACAGACCAAGGATAATGAACTATTCATTACGAACATCTGGGAGCGTAACATTTTCCGTGACGCAAGCGCAGAAAACAAAACGGTTTTTGACATTATGAAGCGCTCTAAGTATCGTAATAAAAGTTTTGAAAAATACTTTGCCAAGCTACAAGAAAGCCTTGAAACAATCAAGCACGCTATTGACGTAGCATAAATTAAACATATTTTGATTATCGTTTCGTGTTGGGATATTATTTTTATAGCCATTCCAACACAAAAGAATAATCTTAAAACACTATTTTATAATTCAGAAATTAAGAAAGAGGAAATTAAAATGGCATTTCAACTACCAACTAAACAACCTACTAAAACAACTAAGCCTATTGTCTTGGACGCTATTGATACAGAAGAACCAACACCTGTTGAAGCTCCTAAAAAGAAACCTGCTAAGAAGCCTGCTAAAAAGAAAGCAGAAGCGAAGAAAGAGCCTGTTGTAGAAACTACAGAGAAAACCAACGCTTTCTTCCATAAACTCCAAATTACTGAGCCTAAAGCCGAAAAACTTTCTACCAACATTTCAGACGCAAACTTGCGCAAACTAGAGCGCCTAATTGAAGAAGGTTGCCAAAACAAGTCTAAAGCTATTGGGGCAATCCTTGACGCTTTTGACGTAGATAAAGCGATTGAAGAACCTACATTCTTTGTAAAGAACACCATCACAACAGACGCTCGTAACAATCGTCTAAATATCTCCATGACGGTTTCTCAACGTGAGAAACTTATGCGTGTGGCTCATGCAGGACTTGGAAACATTGCTCTTGCGTTCTCCTGTATCTTAAACGCCTTTGACGTGGAAGAAGCTCTAAAGAACATGGAAGAATAAGCTAGATTATTTTCTGGCTTATTTTTATTATCTTTTTATGTTTGAAACACCTTTTTGTGTGTTTGTGTATTATCTTTATGTTTATAGGAATTAAAAAAACGTGTTGTGAAACACGCTTTTTTAATTCCCTGAAATAATCTTCCCTGTTGTTGAATCGAAGTTTATTTTCAGTTCTTTCAAATATTTCTTTACAGTAGGCTCTTGGACATTGAGCGCCATAGCAATCTGGGCTACGCTCTTAAACCTACCCTTCTTAACACCTGCAAGTAAGGCTGTCTGTCGGTCAGATTTACCCATAGATGATGATAAGCCCATGTTTGATTGAGCGTTCCGTAAACCTGTACCTCTTGACGCTTCCCTTGAATACTCGACAATTTCTGCATTTGACATGACCTTACGCTCGCTTCTACGAGTGATGACGGTTGGATCATACGTTGTGATGACCTCGCCTGTATTCGTACTACTCTTTTTGAAAAAATCGTTAGGATTGTAACCCATTTTTTGAACTCCTTATTTTGTTTGAGACTATTTTATCATTTTTTGATAATTTTTTCAATAATATTTTTTCTTAAAATGCTGATTTTTCAAAGGACTTTTGATATAATAGTTGTGAATAATAATTTATTTAATCAACAAAGGAGCAACATGGAAACAGAATACATTGAGAAACTGATTGAGTTTGCCTGTAACCGTATTATAAACGACCTGAAAGAAGGGAAGTTTACTGCCTACTTTGTAGCGCAACAAATCGGTATTACTCGCAAGTCTGTTCTGCACTTAGTAGAGAACGGTTGGGAGCAAGCACGATACAGTACGATTACTGGCTTGATTGAGTTTTACGAAAAACACTATGGAGTTATCAGTCTCCCTAAAACTGATGAAGATTACAAACTATAAGGAGTACCTATGAGTTCCAAAAGTTCAAAGAAGAAAAAGAAAAAGAAATTACAGAGGTATTACAAGAACGGTAAGAACGTTTATCCTTACGCAAAGGCTTCTAGGATTTTGTGGAGTTCAGGATTTACCGTTACTATCTTTGTAGGGTTAATCGTAGTAACCCAACTAATACTGTTCCTGTTACAAAAACTAGCCTTAATAGTGCAGGAGCGAGTAGGGTTTGACAGCAAGCTAGGTACAAACCTAGAAAACTTTATCCAAATAGAACTCCCCTTGGGTGGGATTTTAAAAGCCTTATTGCCTGTCCTGCTATTTATTGTTTTTGCCTATCTGGTAACTATTGCTTTTCGTCATCATGAGGGAGAACTGCAACCCTTTAAAGACGATAGAATGGCTAGAGCTATCCGTAGAGACGTTATCAAAAACCTAGAGCTAAACGTACTGGACTATGATGACAAAGGTAAGGTCAAAAACTCTAAGCAGGACGTGAAAGCTCGTGATATATTAAGACGTATGGCTATTGAAGTTCATACTCGTAAGGAAGTGAATGGAAGTGACTTTCTTTCAATCGCAACCGTCAAGATCGAACGCCCAAAAAACAAGGCTATCCGTAAAGTGCTTGAAGGTACGTTCTTTAAGGACTTACCTAGTGAGCTGACTTTCGTTACAGGGGAGCTGTTTGCCTTCTCAGAACGCTTGACTGAAAAAGAGTTCTATTTCTTTGAAGCAAAGGCTATCGTAACCGAAGAATACGTCTATAAGATTGAGGAAGCGCAGAAGAAATTACAAGAAGCTCTTGGCAAAGGCAAGAAGTCTGGCAACGGTTCTGATGAAGTCGAAATCATTGATACAGGCATCTTTACAGAAGAAAAAGCCTCTTGGGATATTGAGGTTCTGCACGATAAGAAGCTACAGGAAAAGATTGAAGAACAAACCAAACTTGCAAATGAAGAAGTCGCAAACCTCTATCTATCACTTGAAACCTTTATTAGTTCTAACGAAAAAGTCAACTTGCAATTTGTTAGTATGAGGGCAACAAACTCTAACGCTCAATTTACTTACACGAAGCCAAAAGGTGTAAATAACATGGGTACAGAGCAGATGAAGGAGAACTTGGAAAGTGACCTTGGTAAGCAGGATATAAATATTACTCTAAGAGCAGGTCAGATTATCATTCAAATTCCACTTGATAATAAGATTACTGCTGACGCTTATACCAACTTTATGAAAGCCTTTATTGGCAAGAACAACTTGCCACCACTACAAGCCTTGGTTGGGGTTGATACAGAAGGTGTACCACGAACTTATGACCTTGCAACAGCCCCTCATATCCTAACAGCAGGTACAACTGGTTCTGGTAAGTCGGTTGGTATCAACATGATTTACCTTTCTGTCATCTTGCACAATACCCCTGATGAAGTTCAATTTATTATCATTGATCCGAAGAAAACGGAGTTTACACCTTATAAACGAAGCCCTTATCTATACACAGATGTTATTACAGACATGGACGGTGCTAAAAACGCCTTTAATGCTGTTGTAACTGAAATGGAGCGTAGAAATAGCTTATTTGAAAAAATTGGAGTTCGTAACCTACATACCTACAACCAAAAAGTGTCTCCTGACAAGAGAGAGCCTTACCTTATCCTGATTGCAGACGAGGTAGCAGACCTTATCATGACAAACGGAGACGAGGTAGAGGATTCAATGCAACGTCTAGGTCAAAAAGCCCGTTCAGCAGGTATCTTGATCCACATTGCAACTCAGACACCACGAGCTGATATTATCAAGGGTAAAATCAAGGCTAACTTGCCTTCTCAGATTGTCTATAAGGTTGCTAACAACATTGAGAGTGATATTGCTATTGGAGAATCAGGAGCAGAGCGCTTGCTTGGTAAAGGAGACACTTATGTTAAGTGGTCAGATAACCCTAGCCTTGTTCGTGTTCAAGGGGTATTCTTGACAGACGAAAACATCAATGACATTATTGATTCAACGATTCAAAAATATCCTGATAAACGTTACTACAATGAGCGTGTTCCTATGGACGCTTTTGAAGAAGGGTTTATCAAACCTAAAGACCTTGGAGATATTACAAAAGGTGGGGTTTATCGCTACGCTATCAAGCACCAAAAAAGTCCTGTCATAGACGAGAACATGGACGAGCAGGACGTAGTTAGTCCTAGCCAAGAAAAACCAAAGGGTACACCTGCTATTGCTTCTGCTCAACCTTACGAGACTAAGAGTGTTCACAAAGAGACTTTTGAGGAGTACAGGAAGCGTTATGAAGAAAAGAACGCCCAAACTGCCTTAGAGCTAGATGACATACTAGACACTAGGAAGCGCAAATTGGAAGCCTTAGTTAAGCAAATGGAACTTGATAAAGAGAAAGAACAGGAGCAAGAAAAGGAAATTCCACAACTAGATTATGAGGTGGAAGAAGCGATTGAGGAACGTGTCTCACATACTGAGCCTGAGCCTAAAACACCTGTTGACAAAGAAGCTATTGCTAACGAACTTTACCCTGATGAAGAAACTCCAACCAAAGAAGAAGTGAAGAAGGATAACTCAATCCTTCCAAAGCCAATTCCGAAAGATTGGAAGTTCCGAAAAACTGGAAACAGAGGGAAAATGTAGGGTTTCACATGAAACATAGGAGAACTAAGAAAGTATGAATAAATTAAAATTGCTTTGGTTGAGGGTTGATCTTTGGTTCAACCCCTACAAGTACAACGAAGAAGGGATAAAAGCCCTGTATGCTCACAATAACCCTAAAGAAAAGGTCAAAGGACTTAGCAAGCAACAAGTAGTAGATAGCAACATGATTGCCCTTAACATCACTACTGTTGCAAGTCCTATTCAACTTGCTGTAGGTATTAAGGAGCTTGAAAGCAGACCTTTTGACAATGGTATTTACTACCACGATAACCATTACCATCAATACCTAATCAAGTATGACAAAGGTTCTGGTAAGAGATACCAAGCACGAAACGGTAACAAGCGTAGTCGCTATAAGAAACACTTAAAAATCTATCCTAAGAACGTAGCTCGCTATGACCTTACACATATCAATTCCATTGGTTTTCATGGAGACGAAACCTTCTGCATTGGGTTTGATAGTCGTCTAAACCAAGAGGACATGAATAGGTTTGAGGAAAAGGTGCGTACTATCAACAACAAACAGCCCATTTACTGGTTTACGGATATTCAACTACAGGAAGATTATTCTGCCATCTGGGTAGCAACCATTGTTTCCTTGGACGGAGAAATCCTGCTCCAAGAAACCTTCCATGATCGCTCTAATTTCCATTGGGAGATTGAGTGGAAACGTAAGGTGGGATAATGCAGGGAAACTACGATAAAAAAGCCAATGTTTTCTGTAAGGTTCGTATGCTGAATGGTAAGCGCCTTACTTATCAATTCCCTAACGACCTGAGAAAAGCTATGCTACAGTCTTATCACGAAGGGAGCTTGAAAGAAATCCTGAACGGAGCTTTAATCAACGTTCCTACGACCAAGTACAATAAAAAAGGTCAAGCAGTCCTGCACTTAGGACAGATAACGCAAGTTTTCATAGCAACTCATAGGAGCAGATGGCGTACCAGAGGACAATTCCTGACAAGTGATAACTGGCAGGGAGAACTAGATAGAGCTGATATTCGCTTCTTACTACACGACCACTCTTTCTTGAATAAAGTCAGGATTCGTCTGGACTTGTTCAAGTGGAGAAGTCGTTTATAAATAAAAAAGGCATATTATAGATTATTTAATATGCTTTTTTCTTTCTTACCCCTTTATCTTATAAAGGTTTTATGATATAATGATTGTAAATAAAATTGAAAGGAGTTCGCTATATGTTGGATTTTGTTCACAACCGTAAAAAGGTTATGGAAATTATGGCAGAGGACGCTCTAACAACTATGGACTTGTTAGAAAAGGTCAAGGCAGATACAAAACACCTTGGCTCTTTCGCAGGAGACGGTTTGCTGATTCCACCACCTGCAACAAGCTATGTTATCAACAAAGCTCTTGCTGTTTTGAATATGGATCAAAAAGACCTTATCAAAAACGCAGATGGATTGGATTCTGTTTCTAACTCAGCTAAAGAGGTCAAAGAAAGTATCCGTCTTATCACTACTGATTCTGATGACGTTGCCCTTGTCTCAGAAGAAGTATTCACAGTCATTTTTGACTATCTAACTGACGCTGTTCAGTCATTCGCCCAAAATCTTGAAGATTTCGGACAAGAAAATAACAAAGAATAGAAAGTCTTTCACTATTAGTAACTATCAGTAAGAAAAAACAACTATTTCTGAAAAGAAAAAGAAGTAGTTGTTTTTTTACACCCTCTAATTCGCCCTTAAAATCGCCTGTACGCCATTTTAAGAAAAAAGGGTATAATTTATCGACTATACAAAAAAATCCCCTCTTGGGTAAAATGAGGGGCAAATAAAGCGAACCTAGATGAACAACAACATTTTTTTAGAATAGGTCGCTTTTTTTATTTATTGAGTTTCACAAAAACTATTATACCATAAAAACCCTTTGAAATAAAGGGTTTTTGACGTTTTTTTAATAATATTTTGAGTTTTTTACCACGTCATGAACAAGCTGTATCAAGTCGTGGTAGGCTTCTGCATTTTCTTCTTTGGCACTAGATAGCTTCTGTATGGTGCTTTCTACCTCTCGACTTAATAAATATAACTGTCCTAGTTCATTGAGAATACTCTTGTCTCCTTCTTCTCGGATTGCTTCTAGTCTATTTTTTTCTTTCTCAACGACTTTTTTATAATTGCTTAGAATTTCTAAACATTGAGTGTGGAGTTTTGTGATGGCAAAATCTCCACCATTGAGGAAACTTTGATATTCTCCAAGCCCAAATTGTCCTTTGATCAATTCCTTACCTAAATCTCTAACGTATGAACTGTGTGTACCAACGATTATAAAGGCATTGTCTATATCTGAAAATTCCTGAGTATATCTTTCATGTTCTGTTCTAAAATCTTTATCGTAACGTTTTGAAGATACGTCAAATTCTAAAATGTAGGATAGGTGTTTTGAAGCGAAACTTAACTCACAATCTGCTAAAAGTATTTTAGTTAGATTCGTTCTAATTGGTTCTTTGTATTCTTCTGGAAAAGGCACTCTCTCAAATCCAAAAACGTCCTCTCCCTCTAAAATATACTTTTCTAAATCTAGTAAAGGAGGTAAAAAGTGTGTGGAAAAGTAAATTTTTACTTCAGTGATTTCTAAAAACACATTTTCAAGTTGGATCGTGTTTGTATTTTTTAATTCGTCTCTTAGGTTCTCTAAAAGCGTCTCATTGTACCTGATATTTGCTTGATTACTGACTGCAACTTTGATTAAGTTTGAAAAAAAGTCACGAAAAGCACGAAAGTCTGAGCTGTCATTTATGGTTTTACTTTTAGCCATCAAGACAACCATCAAGTCATTGCCCCCAAACGCTTCACTTGTAAGGTCAAGATTTTTCCATTGGCTGTTCAACTCTTGGATTTGAGTTTCTGTCAGGACGTTTTCTAAGGTTGTTTTTGCTATATCTAGTTTAGCTGTACGATCAAAATAATAAGCACTTTTTTGAAAGACTTCGCTTGTTTCATTTTGAAGCCTTTGAGTATATTCTGTCTGAATTTCTGTCAACATATTAGACCATCCCCTGTTTTATTAGATTCTAGCCACTTCTAGCAATTTTTCTTTCAGAACTGTCAAACACTCCAAGTAATAACGAGGACACATTTCTGCCATTTTTAACACAGTTTCCAGTTGATAAGCAAGTGCGCTAAGTGTTTCAATACCAATATCAAACTTACTGTCATTTTTTTCTTCACGTTCTGCTTCTAAACGTTGGAGTTCTTTTTTTGTAGATTTGTATAGTGATTCAAGTTCATTTGCGTTAGTTCTGTATGACAACATAAACTTGTCATGTTCTGCATTTAAAGTTAATTTTGCAAAGACAAAAATACTACTTTGTCCATTGATAAGACGCTCAATTTTTTCACAAATTACTTGAATATCACTACATACCGTTGAACTTTCCTGATTTACCTTTTGGATAGTGGCGTAAGAATTACTGTAGGCATTTTTAAAATCTTTTGAATAGATTTTATCTTGAAGGTCATCTTCTGAGGGCATATTCTTAGTGGCAACATAGGCAAGCTCCATATCATTATACACCTCTCTCATGCTCTTAGAAATGGCTTCAAACTCAGGATTGTATTTATCAGGGATAGCATAATCAGGGTAATCAAAAAATGGTCGTAGTCCTTCAATATCACTTTCTAGTTCTACCAAAGGCGTAATAATGTTGTTATTAAGAACATCAAACATTTCAAATAACTCTGTCAGGTTATCTGATAAGTATTCTTTTGCGTCCGTACCACCAACCCTTTTTAAAACGTCCTCAACTATTTCAATATTTTCGTTAAGATTTTTACGAGTTTCATAGACTTTATTTAACATCTCTGAATAGGTAAGACGTAAATCAGAATAATCTAACTTACTTGTGAGAAAATGGGCTTTTTGACTTAATTCGCCAATGTAATTATTTACCTTATTGAGATTAGTGGGTGCGATTGCAGTATTTTTCCATTTAATATACAATTCCGCTAATAATTTATCCTGATCTTCTTCAAATAACAATGATTGCTTAAAACAATCTGGGTAAAGAAGAAGTTTGTAAAAATAATCGTCATTGCTAATGTCTGCAAGTTTTTTAAAAGCACTTGCTAACTCTTGGATTTTTTCTTCTTGTTGTTCAGTAAGCATAATTTTCCTCTACTTTCTTTCCTGCATATCCTTTAGACAATTCCCTGCTCTAGCAACTCTTTACTTGCTACAGCTAGATTGCTCTTTAAGGCTGATAAGTTATTCATGTAGTGGTAAGGGCATTTTTCTGCCATTTCAAGAATACTGTTGAGCTGACGAATTAACAAATTGACTGTCTCAATTCCACCATCAAGTTTGTTGTCTTTCTTTTCCTCACGTTCTGCTTCTAGGCTTTGAAGTTCCCTTTTAGCACAATGAAGGAGTAGTTCAAGCTCTTTCGCTTGGTTTCTGAATGATACCATTACCTCGTCATAATTTGCATTGACAAGTGTTCCTAAAAAGTCATAGACACTACTTTCTCCGCCTAAAAGACGTTTGATACGCTCGCAAAGACCTTGAATATCTGAGCATACAGTCAAACTTGTTTGTTTTACTCCTTGGATAGTTGAATTGGCTCTATCATAGGCTAAAAAGAATGTGTCAGAAAAAATATCTTTTTTCAAGTCATCTTCCTGTGGTGTGTGTTTTGAAGCGTTGTAAGCAATAACCATATCGTTATAAACTCCACCTAGACAATCAGAAATAGTTTCTACTGCTGTTCGGTATTTCTCAGGTAGGTTAGAAGGAGTATGGTTAAAGCTCTCTTGAATTTTGACAATTTCCCCTTCCAAGCCAAGCAACGGTGTAATAACACTATTGTTTAGAATTTCATAGATACTATGTAAGGTTTGAAGGCTTTGCATAATTCTTGCTCTAGTGTCGCTTGTATAGACGTGTTTTAGAGTTTCATTGACCTTATCAATGTTCGCAAGCAAATTCGCTCGTATTGTGTAAATTTGATCCGTTGTATCTAAATACTGCAAACGGAAAGAAAGGTAGTCTGCATTGTCACGGATATAGGCAACTTTGTTAGCTAAGTCTTGAATAAGTTCATCTCCACTATCCAAAGATGGATAAAGAGAATCATTTTTCCAACTTTCTTCTAGTTTATTTGCTAATTCTTCCTTCCCACCGTCACGCAAAGCCCAAAGAATTTCATCTGGGAACATACACGTCTCAGAATGATATTTGTCCTCTACAACAGTTGCAATCTTATGCAAAGCACCTGCTGTCTCATAAGTAAAGTCTCGTTGTTTTTCACTTAACATGGTTTGCACCTCATTTTCTATTTTTATATTTCTAGTATAGCTCATGTTTTTCTTTTTGTGTGAACAGGCTCATAAAAAAAAAGACTGTTTACATTTTTTCTTGAAAGTGGGGTAAAATAAAAATTGTTTTGAAAAAGGGGGCGCTTTATTTATTTACTCTCTCTCTCAATAATAATAGATATAGATATAGATAGAGACGATTTTGACACCCCTCAAACACGCATGGTTGAGCGATTCTTGAAATTAAACACAACCGAAAAGTGGGGTTTGCACAACCGAAAAGTGGGGTTTGCACAACCGAAAAGTGGGGTTGTTATTTTGAGAGGAAAAGTTTAAACACAACCGAAAAGTGGGGTATATATTTTAGGAAAATATTAAAAGCAACCAAAAAGTGGGGTTTGCACAACTATTTTTATAAAATGGTTGTGTTATTAAAAATAAAGTGCTATAATATAATCAAGAAAAAGAAAAAAGGGTTTTTAAACATGAATGAATTAGTTGAAAAACAAGGGGAGATAAATCAATTATCTGATCCAAAAACAGGTTGGCTTGCTAAAAGCAACAAACTATTGTTAAGCAACTTAAACAAAAAATTGACAGCTACGCAAAATGTACTGTTTTCACTAGCATTACTCCATGTGAAAATGACAGATGAAGTAGTTAAAGCAGAGTTTGGAATTGATGAAGTTATCAAACTAACAGGTAATGCAAAATATGAAAGATACGAGCTAAAGCCTATTACAAGAGACAGAACAGAAGTGTCAGGCGCTAGTATCAATATTGAAGCGAACCTTGAATCGGACAATCCTTTAGATTACATTGGGGGAACGTTCCAGATTTTTAGTGATATTAGGTATATCAAAGGGAAGTATCATGTTTATTTTAATACTACCAAAGATGAAAATGGGTTTAGTCCTATCCTAGAACTGCTAAAATCAACCGAAAACAACCCTTTAATGTATAACATACATACATTCTCTAAGCTAAAAAGTTCAGGGCAAACTCTTTATGAAAAAATTCTAGTGTCATCAGGAAATGAAACAAATAGTGTTATTTTGTCGTTAGAAGAAATTAAAATGCTTTTCAAAGCGACAGGAAAAACTATGAATAATTTTTACTCCTTGAATGACAAGCACCTATCTCCTGCAATTAAGGATATAAACGAGCATACAGAACTAAATGTGGAAGCTATTAAAATCAAAGAAGGAAGAAGTGTTGTTGGAGTAGAGTTAAGATGGTCTTTAGAAAAAGTCTATTTACCTGCTACCCAAAAACAATTATCCACTATGAACGACCTTTATGTTCAAATGAAAAAACTTGACCTAGTTGAACAAAGCGATATTAAGTTGTTAGAAAAACTAGAAAACAATCATCTTTTGAATAGCAGACAGGCGCAAGGTGTAATCCATACTGCTTTAGGAAGGGTAGAAGAATTAAAGCAAGAACTTGAAATCTCGCCAGTCACAACCCTAGATAAAATTGCAGAGGACTATGACTTATCCTCGGTAGAAAAATTTACACCTAGATTGTCAAGAAAAGCTAGAAAGTATATCGTTAAAGCGTTACTTGAATTTCCAGAGAGAGAACGAAAAGGGATTTTAGACCTTGCTTTGGATATTTGTAAACAGAATAGAGCAAGAAGTGTTAATTATCTTATCGCTATGCTCAATGAGTGGGTTATTGAAGGAGTACAATCAAGAGTTGAAGCTCTTGGAGTTCACGACCAAAACTACGGAGAACTCTTACCAGATATTAGTAAAGTAGAAGTTTCAGACGAGTTCCATGAAGCTATGTGGTTATGGAAGGACTAAGCAATGAAAATTCTAGCGATTGATCCATCTTCAAATTTTTACGAAACGTCCACGACAGGTATTATCCTGCTAGACAACGAGGTTGAAATAGACCATTGGCTAGTAGGATATGGACGTGACAATTTCAAGGCTTGGTATGATGAAATAGGCAAGAGCCTTGACTATGATGTAGTTGTAACAGAAAAGTTCACGGTCAGAGAGAACGACAGGGCAAGGGATAACACCCCTATTCAAACAATCGAAATGATACAAAAATGTTACCCTGATACGAAGCTGATTAGTAACAACGAATATAAAACGACTGTTCCTGATGAACTCCTTAAACTCTTGAACCTATGGAAGTTCCCTGAAAATGGCAACCACAATGACTTGCGAGCGTCTGCAAGAATTGGCTTGCATTGGGCGATTATGACCGAACAAAGAGAGGTTATACAAGCTATCGGCAAGAGGGTTATTCCTGAACAAAAATAAAAAGTTAGAGAAAACTCTAGCTTTTTTTCTTTTCTGTGATATAATTCATTTATGAGAATAAAGTCCTTTCATGGACTAAAATTATCAAAAAGGAGAATACATGGAAGTAAAAGCACTACCACTAAGGGCATGGTTGGCATGGAAGAAGATAAGCTATAAAGAATTGGCTGAAATTGTTGACGTTACCCCTCGGTCAGTCACTAAGTGGGCGACAGAGGGATTGATTCCACTACCAAAGCACCAACGCAGAATTGCAGAAGCTCTAGGAGTTGAACTAGAGCAGATTGATTTTAAAAATTAGAAAGACAGAGGACTAAAACATGGCAAAGAAAACAAATGAACCATTTGATCCAAGCGCTTGGCTAAATGAAGCGCCTGCGACCAAGGAAGAAAAGAGAGAAAAGCGCAAGGCAGAGCGTGAAGAAAAGAAAAAAGAGAGCAACAAGAAAGCTAAAATCCCTAAGAAGAAAAAAGAAAAAGAGAATGACAACAAATTTAACCTGAAATATGGTATCTTTGTAGGAGCTTGTGTTGTGGCATTGGCAGGCTCAGGAGCTTGGGCTTTTGTTTCTCACAATGGAAACGCTAAATATAATGCTGAACTGATTGCGACAGCTAAATCAGAGGTTGAAAAAGCTAAAGAGGAAGCAGAGCAAGAAGAAGAAAAGAAATACAGCCTTACTAAAGAGGAGTATGAGAAGAACGTTGAGACTATCACTAAGGGTATCAAGACGCTTACCAAGAAAGACAATGGCGACCTAAAAGGTTACTTTACGTCTAATAACAAGTTCTACAAAGTCATCACTTATGACCGTGAAACAGGTCAAATGTACGTTGAAGAAACAGACGACAAGAACAAGGACAAAGAAAACAGCAATGGTAAGCCTTTGACGCTTGGAAAAGATTGGATCAACACGCTTGTTGTACGCCTAGAAGCTCAAAACAAATAAAGGCAGGTGGACTATATGATGGAGTATTTTAAAAACTTATCTAATCGTGCTAAGATTATCTGGTCTCTTTCGGTAGTGGGAGTGATTGCTGTTGGGGTAACAGCCTTTATCTTGCTATCTCCTAAACCAAATGCAGAAGCAGACTTTAAACTAAAAGAAAGTGCAGGAGTTGTCACTACTACTGAACAATCAACAACTATTGAAAGTTCAGAGAAACCTGCTTCTTACTACAATGACACTCACGCAAGAGCAGTTGAGAAGTTGGAGAAACCGACAGAGGAAATCTCAGGCGAAAAGAAAGAAAAGGTCAAGGCAGGTATTGAAAGAGCTATTGCAGGATTGAAGAAAAATCCTAAGAACGTGGGTAGTGTTCAAGGTGGTTATAGCCCTACTACAAACGATATGGTAGAGGTAATGCACCAAGCTCTTGAAGCAGGGTACGAAGTGAAGATAGATACACTTACGGTGACTAAAAGCGAAAGCGATAATATCTATCAATTTGCAGTTGATATGGTTAGGAAAAAGGATAATAATTCTGTAACAGTTGCAGGAAGCTACAGCGAAGAATTGAACCAAATTCAATTTTCTATCCTCGTAGGAGATATTCAGATTCAAAACTAACCAACGATTATACAAGCGACAACAAAAAGAATAATCGGAAGGTAGAGAAATTTAATGACAAAGAAACAAAACGTGAAAGTTTGTTACCACAAAGAGCGAACGAAAAAGTCAAGGTTTAGGAGCAAGTCTGCTCTAGTATTGGCTCTTTTTGTAGCAAATGCAGTCCATACGTCAGGAGTGATACCAGTTATTAGTGATGGTATCGTGGCTTATGCTGATGTTCACTACTCTTATTCTCCTGATGATGATTGTGGAGTGAACCAAGATAGCCAGACTAAAAATAATTCAAGCAAAAATAAAGATAGTTCAAGCTCAAACAAGGTATCTAGGGAAACGTTAAAAGATACAGAGTGGACGAAAAAAGGAACGAAGGCTTACCAAAACGCCATAGACACGATCAACTTTTGGAAAGAGCAAGGTCTTTCAGGGGTTGAGATTGCTGGTATCATTGGTAATATCGGTGGTGCTGAGAACACAACCTTTACCCTAGACTTACGAGAAGAAGGTGGGGGAAGTGGTGGACTATATCGGTTTAACCCTTCAAGCAAATATACTAGTTGGAGTGGGTTTGATGGCAAATGGTCTGCACGAAATCAAGGGGAGTTCGTTCTTTACTCAGAACCTCAATCTGTACTAGCGTATATCAACAAAAAGAACACTAGTCCGTCTCAATCTGCTGAAGATTGGGCGAACCTATACGAACGACCAGACGCAGGAGCTTTGGCAAATAGCTTGCAAGCTAGAAAAGACGCTTCTGAAAAAGCCTACAAGGTCTTTGAACTAGATAAAATCGAAGGCGATTCTAAGAAAGTATCTACTTGGGGTGGCTCAAACGTTTCCCAAGATAAAAAGGTCAAAATCTCGGCAGAAGATGGCAATAAAAAGGGAACGAAGATTGACCTTAAAGTTGCGATTAAGTGGTTTGAAGAAAGAGAAGGCAAGGTTACTTACAGTCAGGACGCAGGAAGTAGAAAAGGGCCTCTACAATATGACTGTTCTTCTGCTATTTACATGGCTTTAGTAGCAGGTGGAGCAGGTAAGACAGCAGGCGATTATCCAGTCTCAACAGAAACAGAGCATGAATGGCTTCTACAAAATGGCTTTAATAAAGTCTATGAAGGCAAGTGGGGAGACAAGGGAGACGTAAAAGAGGTCAAAAAAGGCGACATTATTATCTGGGGAACTAAAGGTTCTTCTGGTGGCGACTTAGGGCATACTATGATTATGTATGACAATGAGACTATTATCCATAGCTCGGCAGGGCATAACGGTATAGCTCGTGACACTTACTCTAAGTACCGTGATGAAGCAACGGATCATCAGACAGTATATGTTTACCGTTACTCAGGCTCAACAAACTTTAGCGAAGATGACGTTGAGAAAGTCGAAACAAAATGTAAACCTAAATGTGCTTACAATGACAGTTCAGAACGTGTGAAAGGCACGAATAGCTCAACAGACAGCAGTACCTCTACTTCTGGTAGTAAAGATACAGCAACAATGTTGAATGAGTTTGCTAAAAAACATGAGCAAGCCTATGTTGAAAGTTGGCGTGTAGGTGGGTTCTTACCTTCTGCGTCTATCATTCAAACTATGATTGAGACTAGCTTCAATGAGAGCGTACCTTCATTCGGTCAGGCTCATAATATGGGTGGGGTTAAAACCTCTAAACTGGAGGATTTTGCAGAAACAATGAAACTCTACGGTAAAGACGCTGTTGCCTTCTCAGGAGCAGGAACAACCGTTGGAGACAATACAGGTGGTACTTATACCTACTTCAAGAGCTTTGACGCAGGTATCGTAGGTAAAGCTGAGTTCATGGCACGTCAAACGCTCTATGACGGAGCGATTAACAACACGGACGCAAAAGCAGTCTTTAAGGCTATTGCTGATGGTGGTTGGGCGACAGATTCAAGCTATCAAGTCTCACTAAATAAGATGTACGACCAGTACGGAGAACAGCTCAAATGGTTGGACGAAAAAGCGATTGCTAAATACGGTAAGACACCATTTAAGAAAGGCTCTATTGCTGAAAGTAAAGATAAGGCAGTTGGGGCTAAGATGGGCGCTCATAGAGGTACAGCAGTTTGCGACACTAACAGTAGTTCTGGTGGTGGAGACGGTTGGCAAAAAGCAGGTGGTTCTACAAGCTACACTTCTAATAAGTGGTGGAAAAAGGACGACCTACCCCCTGAAATGCAACAGTATGCTCTTGATCCAACTAGTATTGGATTGAAATGGCGCTCTAAAGAAGGTTGGGAAGGAGCTTCTGCTTATATTGCAAGTGGATATACCGACCAATGTACTACTCTTGCAAGTGCTTGCTTTGGAGCATTGTGGGAGAAAGACGGAAAACCTATGGGCGATTCTCACGGTATGACAGGTAACGGTGTGGAAATGGCGAAACAGGTTGCTTCTAAATTCGGTAAGAGTACGACTAGTACACCGACAAGTGGAGATATTGTTTCTCTACAACCTAATCACGTTGCTATAGTCAGTCACGTTTTCGATAACGGAGATATTCTTTTAGTGGAGCAGAATGTACCGAACTACTCAGGTAACGGAGATAGCTTCACTTGGAACTACTCTTATATCACTAAGGCAACTCAAAAAGCAAAAAACTATGAATTTTGGAATCCATCATCAGAAGGGTACAAAGTAACAAGTAAAGCTAAGTCAGTAGGCTAATAAGAAATAGAGGGTTTGCCCCTCTTTTCTTTTTGCTCTTATGTCAAAAAAATAATCAAAGAACACAAAAAAATAATAAAGATACTTGACAAAATAATATTTTTGTGATTTAATAATGGCGTAAAGTTAAGAAAGAGTTTTTTAAGGAAAGAGGAACTATCATGTTTAGGAAATTTATTGATTCAACTATTGCAGGCTTCTTAGCTGTAAGCGTGAAGCGTTCAGGAGACAACTACAAAAAATCTAGTCACAACTCTATTGTGGCTAACAAGCCGATTAAGAAAGATTGGAGTAAATGATATGAGAGAGATTTTATCTAAAATTTGGTACTACGGAACATTGCCTATCTGGTGGTTCTTTACTGTTATCACGTCAGACGTACTGACTAAGATATTTTGGGGTGGAGCTATCATTAGTGGGTTCGTGTTCTTGCTAACCTATAAAACCACTTATGAATGGTTGATATTTTCGTTTATGTGTGTATGTTGCGCAGGCGCTATGTGGTTTGCAGGTATCTTCTATGGATTCTTAGGAGAAATCATTGTACGATTGATCCGTATTGTTCAAGGGTGGATTGATGGTGTAGATTATTCAGAATATGATGGTTAGTAAGTGCAGGAAGGAAGTCGCTCAGATTTTGAGTGGCTTTTTTGTTGCTTAAAGCTATAAAATCAAGATAAATTGCAAACTTGATACAATAAATACTAGTAAAATAAAAAAACTATGGTATAATTAGATAATAATAATTTTTTTGTTTTCGAGGAGGTTATTTTGGAACAAAAATCAAAGATAACGATAGCGCAAAGGTGGATTTTATCAGAGATAAAAAAGAATAAAGAAATGACTTTAAAAGACCTGATGAAGATAACTGAGATAAAAGAAACAACGTTGAAGATATATCTTAGTCGTCTAGTTCAATTAGGGCTGATAGTCTCTATTCGAGTGAGTGGAGAAGAAACCATCTACACTATCAAGAAAGGAAAGAAATCTAATGGCAAAAAAGAAAGTTAAAAGAAACAAAGAACAGTACGCAAAAATTGAAAAGAAAGAGAACTTAGTTGAATTAGAGAATGTAGCAGAGCAAGTCGAAGCGAAGCATGGCTTTTTATATAAATGTCGCTCTTATCTAGGGCAGGTATTTAATTTAAAAACAAAGCATGGCAAGATTATTGCTTTTGGGCTAACAGCTTGGTTATCAATGGCAGTTGGGTTCGCCTTGTCTAACTATGTTCAGACAGGGAACACCGTAGGGGGAACAGTTGCAACCTATAAAGGGGGCTATATCCAAGGACGGAAGCTGTACGAATACTACAAGAACTCCCTAGAAGGCTCAAACTTAGTTAAGACCACGCTCTTATATCAGACGTTTGGAGACCTTTATGGCGATAAAATCACAGATGAAGAAATCGCAACAGCACTACCAAACTACCGTAATGCAGGACTAAAGACTTTATTTGAAAAAGGAGACAGTACAGAGAGTATCAATACTCTAGTGCGTCAACAACTAGCCTTACAATATGGATTGAAAGACAAGATGGACGTAAGCCAAGAAGAAATGGCTGAACGTTGGGAGACTTTCCACCCTAAAATGAAAGTCCAGATGATTATGGTTGCAGATGAAGCGCAAGCGAATGATATTGCTACGCAACTTAGTCAGGGAGTTAAGATTGATAATTTCCTCAAAATGGATCAATCAGGATTGAACGGTCAAACAGCAACTATCAAGTCTAACACAGAGCAACTTTCTAGCGAGGAGCTAACAAAACTCCAAAGCACCAAGGAAGGGGAAGCTACAGTCGTTGCAAAAGATAACCTAGCACCAGATGGCTCAATCGTTAAAACATACTATGTTTTTAAAGTATTAGAAAATCCTGCAAAGGGCGAAAACATGGAAAGTTGGACTGATGAAGTAAAAGAGCTGATTCAGGAAGATAAAGTCCGTATTGGTTTAGGTCAGAAACAAGCGTCAGAGGAAGAAGCGACAAAGAATGTGAAAGCAGTCAAAGACGCTATCAAGTCTGTATTTAAAGAACAGGACGTGCGTGTAACTGATCCATACATGAAAAAAGCACTTGCTGACTATCTAGGAGAGTAATAAATGGGTATTTTTAACAAGACAAAGAAGAAGATAGAGGGTACGTTTGACGAAGATACATTGAAACAAGACGTATCGAGTGGGGCGTTAGAAAAAGGTTCTATCCTTTGGGGCGTAAGAGCTATGGTAATTGGAACAAAGAGTGTCCTGAACGAAGTTATCGGACGGACAGTATCAGTTGCTAACAATGAACGTGATAAGATTATCAACAAGCAAGAACCTCAGAAACCTCAGACTGAACAAGAACAAGTCCAGACAGTAGAAACCCCTCAAACCTCAGAAATGTCTGAACTAGAAGAGTTCGAGGAGTGGAAAAAATTCAAAGCTATGAAACGTGGGGGAAGTAAATAATGGCAAACGAAGTGCAAGAATACCAACAAGCCCAAAATGATGAATTTGATGTCATTCAGATTCCAAAAGGGGATTGGACTGGCGAAAGTTTGAAGCATGGACTTGTCAACTCTTATTTCTACTTTGATATTTTCAAGAATTTAACCAATGGTAAGCCTATTAAAATCTTGTGGGCTGGGTTCTCATTGATGTTAGTCTTTGCTTCAATATTTATGGCAACTCTAGCTTTTCAATGGACTTCTACTATATCAGTATTTACTGGGATTGTTTCTGCATTTTTGGTAGTCATGTCAATGCTTTGGTTGGCGTGGTTGAATATCAAGCCTTCTAGCGATACAACATTATTGGTTGATAGCTTCCGTACCTTCTTTTACTTGATAAAATCAAAACCAAGCCTTAACAACCTACGTTTTAAAGCACAGGTCAAGGGCAATCAGATTATTTTTGATAACGGTAAAATGTATGGAGAGGTTTATATAGTCGAAGGTGTAGTCAATAAGTCAATGCTATCCAGAGACTTAGTTGCTATCTACACAGACCTAGAAAACCTACTACCAAACTTGGGAGAAGTCGAAATGATCCAATCAAGTCAGATCGAGCGTGTTGAATTTACTGGCTTGAAGGAACATTACAGAGAAATCAGACGCAATCCTAACAGCACAAAGCTACAGAAGAAATTGGCTCAGATTAAGAATAGACGTGTAGTTGATGTCTTGAAGAACGAGTTGACGCAGAAAGAAGTAGTGTTCTTTGTTGCAAAAAATGAAGATGAATTGGATAAAGGACGACAGTTCTTGAAGAATGGTTCTGAAAAAGGAGTTGTTGCAAGTTATATGCCTATCTCCCAAAGAAACTTAGAAAGGTTATTAGATAGACTATGAAATCTATTGAAAAAGAATATGCCCTAGACTATCTAATCAATGGGCGCTTTAGAAAGTATTTGTATGTGTTTGCTCCTTATGGACGAGGGCTACAAATGCAAGCAGAGGATATTATCAACCTCAAAGGCTTTCCTGTAATATCAGGCTGTACAGTAACAACGTGGAACAAGCTACAACTACTAAAACCAGAAGAATACCGTAAAGAAATGAAAGGTTTAGCCAATCTGGTTAAGGTCAACGATCAAGACTTGCCTGACGGTGGACTTGCAGGAGATATTAAGTGGGCTACGAATCATCACAGCGCTATGTATCTTGCTGAACAGTCTGACGATAAAATGTCAGGTGGCTTGTATGTCTGGGAGATTGTTATTACAGCCCTAACAAGAGAGAAGCTAGACCGTCAAGTGGAAGTTATCCTCAACAGGTGGGGTGGCGTTGATAACTATATCAGTAAGAAATACAACCCTATACAGTATTTTGAACTGGTTGACACGGTTGGAACGAATCGCTACAAGCGAGGAGCATTATTTAACCCTCTACTAGTAACTGAAAAAGTAAACACTACTACCCTAGAGAACTATGCGAAGCTATGCTTCTTCCAAAGAACCACGCTACAAGATGAACTAGGCGAAGAATTTGGCTATGACTTTTTAGCCCCTTCTCAAATTGGGGAAGATGGCAACTCTAAATATCCAAAGGTGCTGATTGACGCTAAAAACTACCTGAACAAGTTAGGTATTGTAGCGATTCCTAGAGAATCATCACGTTTAGACTATGTTTTTAAGGATATTTACCAAGATGAAGCAGAGACTATTAAGAAACCTCAGTCACTAGCGAGCGTGACAAGTCAACAAGTGGCTAACCAATTCTTGATGGAAGGTAAGAAAGTAGTCCATATTGTCCTAAATGACTTTGACTACTTTAGGCTAGAAACCCCTCATAATCGAGATACGAAGCAATTTCAAAATGCGATTATCGAGGAGACGCAGATTATTGATGGATCACGAATAAGTATCAACCCTCTACAACCTTTTGCGAAAAATAAAACAGAGGAGAAAGAGGAAGAAATCCCTGCTTATGGACGCTCTAAGAAGAAATTCAACACCATTATCCAGACCTTGATTTACTACCAAGGGGAAGATACAGGGATTGTTGATGAAGTCTTTGACGAAATGATGAAAGGTGAAACTCTTTGGGATAATGATAATGACGTAATGGTTGACCGAAGAAACTATCTTCAACAACCTGCAAGCAAATATCCTGCTTTTAACCGTGCGATTACACGTTTTGAAACCAAGGAAGCTAACCTACGCAGGGATATGAAGATTGATGAAGCGAAAGAAGTTGCACGAATTAAAAGGCGCTTGGAGAGTTTCTTAACGAATAATAGGTCGCTCATTGGTTCTAAAACAAGCCTTGAACTAGACGAAAGCAAGGTCAACTACTACATACGTTTAGATAAACTTGACGCTCTACAGAAAAATATTCAAGTCATCAACCTAGTTGACTTTGTGACAGAGTTTTTAGAAGCAGGAGACCTGATTATCATTCATGGCGCAGAGGTTTTAGATGTTCGTACTTATGAGTATCTGGCTGAACAGTTTGAACGTACTTACGATAAGAAAGTACGAGTGTTATTGAGTTATGATGTGACAGATTCATTGAAAGCAAGTACGAAGAAATCTTTAGGTTCATCTAACGTATTTACCCTCACAAACCGTCTCTATGAAGGATTTAATACAGGGGTTGATTGGTCGTTCGTAGGTCGTATGAATGATTCAAGAAATTATGAGAAGCTAGTAAGAGCAGAACTACCAACAACAACTAAGATTGATATTGAGTACGAAGGGGGAGTAGGGCGAGCCTTATTCAATCGTCCTGCAACAAGATCATTTTACCTGATAGGAGTTAAACCAATATGCTAGATAAGAATTTAAAAAGGCTATCTCCTCATGTCAGTAAAGCTGTAAAAGGTGGTTTTGCCTTCCTGCTGATAGTCTTTACAACTATCTTTATTGCCTACAACGTGGTTGAAGGGCGTAAGGCGATAGGTAATTCACAGACACCGATTGGAGAAAGCCTACAATTTGCACGTTCAGGAGCAAATATCACAGTCAAGAACTACTACACAGACAAGAACCAAGACGTGTTGATTGCTACGCTTGAAGTAAAAGAAGGTAATAGCAAGCTACCAACTAAAGCAAATGACTATTGGGTAGTCACTACCTCAGATATTGGTGGACGTAGCATACCTACTTACTTTGGACGAATGAATACTGATGGAGATTTTTTCATCATCATTCCTTATCCTAAAGAGCAGACCTACACGGTTGCTATCTACAACACTACTACCAGTGGTGGGGATATAAGTTCTAGTGGAGATCAACTAAGCATTGGATCAGGAACAAATAGTAAAATCGTATCAGATATTACAAGTGACCTATTGAAAAACGTCAACAAAAATCAAGCGCAAGGCGTGAAACAGACAGATATTATCGCCTTAAACATGACCTTGAAATCTGCAATCAAAGATGACAGCAAATATGCTATCACTACACTAGACGTAGATAGCCTTTTGTCAAAAGAAGGCGACACAGTAACGTTTGACTTTAAGAAGTTCTACACGCTTGCCTATCGTGATCTAGTAGTATCTGTAGCAAGAGAGAAAGTAAACACTTATACAGAGGAAATCCAAGCGCTCAATGATAAGCTGAAAGAAGTCAGAGAGACTTTAGACCGAAATCCTAATGATGAAGTTGCTATCAAGCAACAAGAATCTATCAATGAGAGCCTAGAGAGTGCGCAGGATAATCTTGAAAAAGCTAACCAAAACTTGAACGAAGCTAAGAAACGATTCAACTATGATGAAAATACTTTTAGTGACTACACAACGAAAATGTACTCATTGAACTAAAAAAGAAAGGAGAGCTTAATTGGTAACTGTAGGAAAAAAGGAAAAACACCACGTTAGTAGTTCAGAACGACAAGAACTAGTGTTCAACTACGATACCAAGGTTGTTTCTTGGAATACCAAGGTAAAACAGTACAAGGAAGAACTTGAAAATGGTTCAGGAACAGAAAGTAGTCTGTTCCGTAACGAGCAATTCAAGAAGCTCTTAGATGACTTTAACAACCAGTACAAGGATAGCTTAATCATTCTCCCTCCCTATGATGGAAATTTTAGGGGGCGTGAGAAAGAATTGAGTGCTATCAATGATACGATAGCCAATATTCTTGAACCAACAAGAATTATCCTTGGGAATGCAGGTACAGGTAAGACCACTATTGTCCGTGAAGCGACAAGACGGATCAATTCAGGAGAAATGACAAATAAGATGGGCTACAATCTTGTTTGTGTGGAGCTATCTCTACTAGCTTTGCTAGATGAAGGGGATAGTAAGTTCACAGCAACACTATCTGAAATGATACCTAAAATCCTAGACCTAGAGCAGAAGGCAAGAGAGTTCCTAGATGATGAAAACATAAAATTTGTTCTCTTTATTGATGAAGTTCATACTCTTACTAAGGCAGTCCAGAAGGAAAATGGAGAAAGTAATGGTGCTGATGTTTTAAAACGTCATATCAAACCTGAAATTGGTTCTTTGATTCTCATTGGAGCTACAACGCTTGAAGAATACCGATATTACATTGAAACCAACCAACCTTTCAAGGAACGCTTCTCAGAAGTCACGATTCTACAGGACTTTTCAAAAGAGGAAGTAGAAAATATTGCAGTTGCTCATTGGGAGCATTTAATGAATCTCAGAGGGATAACTAATTCAACGCTATCCAGAGAGCTGATACGCTTTATTATCCGTGTAAATGCTAGAGAAGATTTAATGAGTGCTGAACCACGGAAAACCAAACAATTTCTACAGAGCTTGGACGCTCACTCCTTTAACGTAGGAGAAACACCTGACTATCAAATGGTCGTTGATGTCTTTAGATCGGCTAAGAATATCACAGCAGAGGTTGTTCCTGATATTGAAAGCGCAATAAAAGCGATAGATGAACGTATTAAAGGACAGTACGCTTCTAAATATCTCTTAAAACGTGCGTTAATATCACGATACGGTAATCTATCTAAGAGTGATAACGCCCCCTTCTTATCGTTACTAGCCCTCGGACCGACAGGTGTAGGTAAGACAGAGACAGCTAAAATTCTCAATGAGTATATCTTTGGTGGGCTTGGTAAAATTGTTTTGCTTAACTGTTCTAACTACGCTTATATTGACGGTGGGGTTGAGAAGTTCCTGAAAGAAGCAGGGGAGCAGGTAGGAGATAGTGAGTTTGCGATTCTTGTTATTGACGAGGTGGAAAAGGCTATCCCTTCCAAGGAAAATAAGATTATCAGTTCTTTGCGTGATGTGTTTCTAGACCTGACAGGTGAAGGTATCTTGAAGTATGCTCCACGTTTTGGTGGAGTAGATAGAAAGACCTCTTTAGCAAAAGCTATCGTTATCTTCACCTCAAATGCAGGTTATGAGATTTTTGAAGGGAATGACAAGTTCTCAGAGAATACCATAACTAAGAATACTCCTAAAAATGAAATCAGACGGATCATGTTTTCAGTAATCAATGAGCTAGAAACTCACTTGAAGGATAAGTACAATTTTGCTCCTGAGTATTTAGGACGTTTAGATGGTAAACTACCATTTACGTCTTTGAGTGAAGCAGACGCTATCGAGTTGACTGAAATATTCTTAAAAGAGTATATTCAAAATGCAAAAGAGAAAGAGAACATAGAAATCGTAATTGATGATAAAATAGAGTATAAGAGTACACTTGTTCGTGGTTTAGATGATGGAGAGGTGAGGGAGTTTTATCCACTTGCTGTTACTCTATCCTCTTACATAGCGAATATGCGTGACAGCTCTAAGGGTGGAGCAAGGCAAGTTCAGAGAGTCTTTAATGATTATCTTAATTTCTTACTTGGGGATATTATGTTGAACCGTGATGTCTTTAAAAAGTATAAGAAAATCAGAGTTTATCCGTGCTTGCTTGAACCAGACACAGGAAATGTTGTTCAGGATAAAGAAGAACAGAGAATGGTTCGCTATGCTCTAAAACCTAATAGAATGGAGGATATAGAGATATTCTATGAGGAGATTTAAGAAAAAACTAGGTAACATACTATTGTTGTCCTGCTTACTGTTTTCTACAGGGGTAACAACAATGGTATCTACCCCTCATGTAGTTTATGCAGATGATGGCGACAAGGCAAAAGTGCAGTCTGCTGAAAAAGTAAAAGAGGTTGAAATAGTTGCAAGTCCTGAACAAAAACGAGGGGCTATTGCTTATGCTATGTATCAAGATGTGGGTGTTGGTGTTACTCAGAGAGTTAAATTTCAACCATATTTTAATATTGCAGGTGGTTCTCCTGTCCTAGTTGGGATCAATTCAGCGAACCAAGCCTACAATCCTGCAAAGATAGGTGATGAAGGTGGTGGTAGTGACGCAAAAATGAGTTATTTTAGTGCTTCTAAAATTGGAAGTAGTAAAAATACCAATGCCCTAATCGCCCAAGATGAAGCCTATATGCAGACCTTCTACAAGGCAGAAGATGGGTACTGGTATAAGGAAAAATCAGGAGACGATTTACTTGCCTACCGACCAGTAAAAGTAAGCTCTCATAATTTGGAATCAGGAAACCCTTGGAAACAAGAGGACTTTAGTGGAGATATAGACGCTTTTCAAACTGCACAAAAAGGAACTATGTTTGTGTTTGTTCCAGTAGCAGATATTAAAACAAAGAATACTACAGCAGGGGTATTCTTTGATAAAAGTAACAGTTATTCTGTACGATCTAAATTAGTTAAGAAGCAAGAGAAGAAACAAAATCAAGCTGACCGTAAGAAAACTCAACAGGATAAACAAAGAGCCTTGGCAGAAGAATTTGCGTCATCATATCCTAACGTGGGGGATAGACCTTCTACAAACACGCTCCTAGCGTACATTATGTATACTAAAGGGGGTTCAGGAGACGACGCTATCAAGGATATTGATCTATCCTATGGAGAAATCAAGTATTATCCTGCTCCTTCAAGTAACGTACTTGTAAATGACGAAGCGTACAAGTCGAACGAAGCAGTCAGAAAGTATGCAGGTAGTGGAGAAACGAAAGGAGCTTATATCCCTAACTCAATCAACATGGCAGGTAGTCCACAACCAGAAGGTAAGACGCTTGCTAATATGTTGAAAGTCTATGGTGGTTGGGGCTTTATCTCGGTTAGTGCAACAGCGACAGATACGAACTCTACTACAAATAATGACCTTGGTTCGATCCTTTCGGATATTTGGAACAACAATAATGGTTGGTTTGGGGTAATCGGAAATGTTATCTTGACTATTATTGCTCCTGCACTATGGATAGTATCAATGATACTTGATGTATTCAACTCAGTAGCTAATGCTTTCCTTGGCTTTGTAACAGGGCTTGTCAATATCTTTGGCGATCCAATCGGAATGATTTTCTACAAGGCTAAAGGAGAATCAGGCTCAGAGAATTGGCTAGTAAACCTAGCTATCAACATTAAGGACTACCTATTCACTAATGAGACTATCACAGCTTTATCTGACACTATCAACGCTTACAGGAATTGGATATTCTTGGTATGGTTGTTAATTGGCTTCCTATCCCTTATCTATCGAATGACCTTCCGTAAAGGAAAATACGGACAGGCGATTACAAAGTGGTTCTTTAGAATATCTGCACCAGTCATTATGATTATCCTTGCAGGGATTGTAACAGGTATGCCATTGATTGGCGAAGCAGGGTACAAACCACAAGAGGAAGTTAGTGACAGAGAGATAGATATGCTCAAATACGGTGTCGCCTTTAACTTTGACTTAAGAGAAGCCTATAACTTTGCAGGTAAAGATGGCGCTCCTAAGTATCAAGAGCTGATTGATTCAGACGATATTGATATTGCTAGTTGGGGTATGTCATCTAAACAAATTAAAGACCTTAACCAACGTATAGAAGCTAAACTTGGCTCAGAGCTATCTGCTGATTTAAGTCAACACAACACGCAAGGCGCTACGTTTGATGTGAATACCTATCTTAGCGGTATTGCACAGGCAAGTAAACTAGCAAATGCTCAACGTACAGGAAATTCAGTCGCTTCTAATGACCTTCCTGCTGATTTTGTTAAGAATGGCTACATGAGTTACAAAATCGAAGGAGAGAACAAAGAAAAGACTAAGTTCACTATCTATGGTGCGCCAATGCTAAAAATTAGTGGTGGCTCACAACAATCTGCTGACTTTGTGCCAGTTGGTTATCAATTTGATGGTTATCCTTATATCTTTACGCAAAACGACGCAAGTATTAAGCGACAGGAAGATGAAAGCGAAAGCGCAAGTGACGAAAACAAGTCCACAGAGTACGCTTACCTATCAGGTACGTCAAACGCAAAAGATCCAAATTATAAGAAACAGTTTTATATTGGATTCTATGGGGTGTATTGGGAAGCAACACCTGTTTCTCTATCACAACCTTGGACGTACTTATACGGTGCTAACACAAACAATAACGCAATCACAGAACACCCTTCAACCTATATGTATGGTGCAGGGAAATCTACTCAGATTGCAAACCTTAGAAAACAACAAGGTTCTAACCTAGAAGATGATGACAAAGCTCCTGAAACTGTAACAGCTCCTCAAATGAGCGAAGATGGAACAGGCTATAAGTCAGAAGGGCGAAAACATTATTTTTATTGGAAATATATCAACGCCTACAACCTTGCGTTGATAAATAAGTATATGGGTACGAAGTCAGATATGGACGTATCAGACCTTCAACTTTCAAACCAATCTGTAGTGTTCCTTCTTCAATCTCAACTTAAAGAGACTGAGTTACGCTACTACGCAAGCAACTTGAACCACTCAGATTCAGGTAAAGGTAAGTCAAGTTCTAAGACACCATTCATTTACAATAGATTTATCACTCCGCAGAAATCAGATGATATTTCTTCAATGCAGATAAGTGGGTTCTTTATCACTCTTGCTTACACAATTATCTTGATGACCTATGTTAAGACGCTTGCTACAATCAGTATCACAGACTATATTGTAGGTCGTTGGAAGGCTATGTTTGCAGGGCTGAAAGGCTCATGGTCGAACGCAGTTTACTATTCAATCCTAACGTGGTTCTGGGGATTTATCGTTATATTTATCCCTTCAACGTTCCAGTTTGGGGCAAGTGTCATCACAGCAGCAGCTAAAACCTTGAATGATTCGCCTATCGGTATGACAGGAAGTTTTGGTGTTGGATTCGGTGTACTATGTATCGCTTGGGTATTGACCTATCCATTCGTGCAAGTATCAGATAAGAAAATCTCTTTAATTGTTGGACTAATCTATATGTTTGACGTGATTCGCCTAGCGATCAAGGGTTGGTTATTCGGTCGCTACGGTTTAGATAGCATTATCTACCAAAATGCAGATGGCTTTGGATTGGGTGGTTTGCTAGGACTTGCTACAGGTGGCTTACTTGGAGCTAAACAAGACCTTCAACAACGCTTGGGTGGTGTCAAGAATAGCTTTAGTGGTGGCAATGATGGACTTGGTGGAACTCCTACCACAGACGAAGATGGGGGAGCAGAGCCAACAAGCCCTACTGGTACAGATGAAACATACGATCCAGATAGTCCAGACGGACAAGAGGTTGAAGGAAACCGTAAAGAGCTTACAGAAGAAGAAAAACAACGTAGTCCTTTGCGTAACAAAGAAGGAGAAACAGGTGTAGGAGAAACTAAAGATGGTTCTAAGGAAACTCCTAAAGGTGCTTCTAAAGACGCTTCTAAAGGTGCTTCTAAAGACACTCCTAAAGGCAAGGGAGTACCAAATCCTACTAAACCTAAAGGTAAGTTAGGTAAACTTGCTTCGGTTGCAGGTAAGAGCGCAGGCGCTTATTATAAAGTGGCTAGAATTGTTACGACAGCAACTATGTCAGCTATTGGCATGAATAACCTTGCTAATAAGACAAACCAAGGATTCAATACTTTAGGACGTAAGTTCAGTAATCCTCAAAGTCCTATCAGAAAGGCTATCGGTCAAGGAACAGATAAGGTCAAAGACTTTGTAGATAAACGCAGAGCAAACAAACCGAACCCTGCAAGTGGTGGAACTAAGATTCCAACTACAGGGGAAAAACCAATGACGCCAAAACGTGAAGGCAAGATGAAGCCTACAATCGTCAGTCAAGAACGTTCTTCTCAAACCTCAGTTATTAAGGACGATTCTTCTTCAACAGTAACAAATATCACTCGTAAAGAGGGTATGAAACCAATTAAAAAGCCTGTTCGCTTCCCTAAGAAAAAGAGAAAGAGAAAATAAACACAGACTTTTAACGATATGATATAATTAAACTATAAGCAATAAGCTGAAAAAGAAAGGTAATTAACTATGTTTACAAAACTACAACTTTTAACATTTGATCCAAGTTTGAAAAATCAACTTAACAATATCAAGAATAAGACACAAATTGTTGAAGCAGGAAAAGAAAGCCAAAAAGATTTTGTTGGCTTGACACAATGGGGCATGTTTGCTTTGATTCTTATTGCTTGTATCATGGGTATTCATTACCTACGAAAACATGATTGGAAAAAGGCGCTTTTCTCATTTGGTACAGCTATAATAGCAGGTATCCTTGGTTGGTTTATCCTTCCTAGCTTTGTCTAAGACACAAAGAAAAAGAGAAGTTTTCAGCTTCTCTTTTTTATTTTAAAAAACTAGCAAAAAAACTATAAAAAATACTAGCAAAAATAAAATCAATGTGGTATAATGTAATTACGATAAAAAAGTAAGGGGAAATTATGGTGGCTAAAGACCTGATAGTGTACGGTTGGAAAGTACCACGAGAACTTGTGGACGAATTTAACCGTGTCAAAGAAGAAGAAGGGTTCAAGACCAACACAAAGACTTTGGACTTTATTATTCGTGACTACTTTAAAAAATAAAAAAGGAGATTTTCTCATGAAGAAAACTTTTGTAACACTTGCTTGCTCAGCGTTATTGCTATCAGTATTAAACGCTACTACAGCTTTCGCTGATGATGTCAACACTCCAGACGCAGTTGCAACCACAACTAACAATTCAACAGAAACTAGCATTCCAAGTGCAGATTCAGTTGACACAGGAAATACAGGTACAGAAACACCAACTGTTCCAGAAATTCCAGTTGTGCCAATCGCAGATGAAAAACCTGCTGAACCGTCTACACCAGAAGTTCCAACTGTTCCATCAGCTACAGAACCATCTACATCGGAAACACCTACCGTTCCATCAACAACAGAACCTTCAACGCCAGAAACACCTTCAACACCAGAAGTTCCGACTGTTCCATCAACAACAGAACCTTCAACACCAGAAAAACCATCTACACCAGAAGTTCCAACCATTCCGTCAGCTACAGAAGATAAGAAAGATGACGACAAGAAACTTGCTGATGACAAGAAGGATAATACCCACCTTCCAATCGTTGATCCGACAGCAGAAGATACAAAACCTATCGAAACTGACAAAGGGACGGTATTAAGCACAGATAACGGTAAAGTTATCATTAAAAATACTGAAACAGGCGAAGAACAAACATTTACCCCAGAGGAACTTGGTGGTAAAGTTGAAAAAGACGGTACAGTTACCATCAAAGAAAAAGATGGTAAGTTGACGCGCCTTCCAAATACAGGTTTGGAAGAAAGTGCGTCAATGCTTGTCGCAGGACTAACTACTTTGTTCTCAGGCGTTGGACTGTTGAAACGCAAGAAAGACTAATACTATCTAAATACCTCTTTCATAACAAATTACAAGGAAAGACGAGCAGAAATGTTTGTCTTTTTTGTTTTTTTGGGGTTGTAATTATAGTAAATGCGTGATATAATGCTTTATAAGGTGTGGGTAAGATAGTTGCGTGTCTTACTTAAACTCCTGAAATATTCTCAATCGAGAAAAAACTTAATTTCTTTATATACGGTAGGTCGGTTCGTTGCGGTTCTCTCCTACCGTATTTTGTTTTAAAAACAATCCATAAAGTGATATAATAGTTATATAAACTAGCAAAGGGGGTGGAAGCGTGAAGTCTAAACGAGATATTTATAAATCAATGGCTAAAAAACTTGGCTACAGCAATGAACGTTCAAAAGAAGCAGTAGACTATGTGTTTGATAAAATCTCAGAATTTCTAGCAGATGGAGAAAAGGTTCAGTTGCTTGGATTTGGGAATTTTGAAGTGCGAGAACGTGCTGAACGTAAAGGACGCAATCCACAGACAGGAGAATCTATCATACTCAAAGCTAAGAAAGCTCCTGTTTTCAAGTCAGGAACAGCTTTGAAAGAGCTAGTGAATAAATAAGAGACCAGAGGAAGCCTATGAGAAATCATAGGCTTTTTTATTTTATTTGTTGACAGAGGGAAAGAAAGAGTGTATAATATAAACATAAAACCGAAGAAAGGCTTTAAGGAGAATGATTTTAAGAGGGGAAGAAGTAATAGAACTCCGTCCTTGGCAAAAGTCGGCTCTAGTTCGCAGTAGAAGGGAGATAGACGGTATTTTCCTTGAAGCACTAGGGGGGCGAGGAAAGCAAATCGCAACAATGGCGATCATTCAGGAGAAGAAGGCAGAACGTGTTTTGATTCTCAATAATAAGACAGCCATACTCAATGGTTGGGAGAAGGACGCTCAGGAGCTAAATTTGGGCTATCCTGTCGCTTTTACGGTCAAAACCGATAAATGGTTAAGGTCAAAGGCAAACGCTCTTAGAGAAGCTGAAAAGGGGCTTAAAACGCTTCGTAAAAAAATAGGGGTACGAAAACTCTATAGACAGAATCCAAAGTATGTTGAGCTTCACGAAAACGTGAAGCAGTTGAAAGCAGAATTGGACTATGATGTACTTGTCATAGATGAATGGCAGGATATGTGTAGCAATCAGACCTGTAAGGACTATCTCCATATCCAGAGAAAGTACACTATCGGCTTATCTGCAACGCCTATTAGGCGCAAAGGGGAGAATTTTTATCCCCTTGAAAAGACCTTCTTCAAGACGCAAGAACCGTCAAACAGACAACAATGGCTTTTTAAGTGGGGGGAATTAGTCTATAATTCTTATTCTGCAACGAAAGCCAAGTGGAAAAAATTTGCAGACTACGAGAGCTATATTGCTCAACTAGACACTCATGGAAATTTCATGTGTTGCGAGGAGATCGAGAGTGTAGAGAAAGCTGTACTAAACAATGGTTTTCCAAAGAAAATCTATCCAAAGCGTGTTTTAATCCCTGAGAAGAACAAAGAGAAGCTGAAAAGTTTTAGAAAATTCAATGTCTTAGGAGTAGATGGCGATTATGTTATGGGGAAAGGCTCTATGTCTAACAAGCATACAGAACGCCTACTTAAACAAGCAGAGGTAGTCATTGAAGATGGCAAGCTGACCGTAGATGACACTAAAATTAGTCCTGTAATGGAAATGGCAGGGGGAATGTTAGAGAGGTCATTCAATCGAAAAGAGGGGCTGACAGGTGGCGTGGTTGTCGTTTGTGAAAGTAAAAGAGTAGCAAAGACAATGTATGAACACTTTAAAGGCAATTCTCTAGGCTTATGGACTGGCGACAAAAAGATAGATAACTTAACTAGTTCTAACTTAATTGCGACAGCACAGGTTATGGGAACTGGTGTAGATGGCTTGCAGTATCGTTTTGACACTATGATTGTACTTGATCCAAAACAAGAAGGTAGTGGAGAGTACAATGACTATAGACAGTTGCATTGGCGTATCTCAGGAGCAAGGCAACAACACAGAGTGAATATTGTTGAAGCTGTTTACATAGAGGAGTAAATTATGAGTGTAAAAGAGTTGGTTCAAAGGATTTTTAAGAAGGAAGCAAAAGTGCATATTCTTCTTGATATTGACGGAGTGCTTAACCCAAACAAAGAACCTATTGGGAAATACGAAATTATTTCACACCCTTGGGGAAGATGGGCTGTAAGGACAGATGTTTTGGAGTGGGTAAAAGAACTTTCAAGTATGAACGCTGTTCAAGTCCATTGGGTGTCAACTTGGGAAGATGAAAGCAATGTTATCAATAAGTACCTAAATATCAAGGAGTTTCATTGTTTAAAAGTTAATGGAACGGTAGTAGAAGGGAAATTAAAAGCAATTAAGGAACAACTGGAGACAGTCAAAGGGAAAACAATTATTGCAATAGATGATGATTTGAACAGAAGTCAGTTACTATCTTTAACAGAGGAACAGAATGTTATTGAGTTGAGACTAGAACTTACTAACCTTGCTTATCGAAACAACAATGATTTTCATGGAATAGTTCCTGATAAAAATATTGGAATAAGTGACGAGGAAATGAAATTTGTTGGGGAAATTATAAAGCAGGGGTTATCAAAAAGATAGCTATTTGAATTTTTCAGAGGAACGGTGTATAATATAAACATGGGTAAAAGACAAGATATGGTTGTATCTCGCTTGTATGAGCTAGTCAAATCAACCTCAAAACCCAGAATACCAATGGCAGTATCTTTGAGCCGATATAGTGGGCTAGACGTTGAGCAGGTAAAAGATATAGCTATAGAAATCAATAAAGCACGCAGGATAAATAGTTTACCCAACTACCGAATGGTAAGTATCTTGCTACGAGTGCTTCCTGATGAAGATATAAGGTATATCCTGAAATTGAATCGAGAAGCAAGGTATGGGAACGAACAGAGAACTCCTGATGAAATGCTTGCGATTAGTATTTTTAGAAAAAGAATTAGTGAACAGTTTGAACAGACCAGAAACAACGTCTTTTCAGAACTGGTAAAAAAACACGCTGATCTAAATATCGTTCCTTGCGAACCGATATTAGACGAGCTAGAGGACTATTTTAACGATAGTGAAATGCTAATTCTTAGAATGGTATCAAGAGGGTACAACCCTAAAATAGAGGATGCAACAAACACTATAAGTCTGCTGGGTGCAGAACATAGGCAACTTATGAGAGAAAACAGAAAGAAAGAAAGAGACAGGTTACTATATGAGTATGAAAGAAGAAGTAAAACAGAAAGCGAAAACGAGCTATAAATACGCTCATGTCACTAGACGATATTTGAGACGGAACTATCAAAAGGTTCTTGAAATCCAACGCAGATACCGAGAAGCACACCCAGAAAAGTCACGAGAGTGGCGTAGAGAAGCACAACGTAGGTTCTATCTGAAAAATAAGGATAAACCAGAGTATCAAGCAAGTAAATACTACAGCAATCAGAAATCTAGCTTCAAGCGTTATGTGTTGAATCATGCAGAGCAGGGAGAATTGAACCTTTTCCTATCAATCCTAGAAGCTAAGAAGAAGAATGAAGCAGTCAAACGCCCTGTACTGATTGCCCTAGATGATAAAGAAGTTCAAAAAATGCGAACGATAGCTTACCGTTTTATTTGTCTGAACGTAGAAGCAAAAGACTATAAGCAGGTTGAAGGCTTTATCAATGAAGCGCTAGAAAAACTAGAACGGTAAAGCATGAAGTTCAAGCTCTTATTGTTATTAGTCAATGCAGGGGCTATGTATCTTGTTTATCAACATGATCGTCCAGATAGAACCTTACTTGGGCTATCTATCTTATTTTGCACCTACATTTATTTGTTTGTCAGGTATTTATTTTACAAACCACAGAAAAGCGCAAAGAGGAAATAACCTCATGGAAGCCTTTACAGGCTTCTTTTTTGTGCAAATGAGCCTGTTCACTAAATCAAGAAAAAAAGAGTTATACTAGGGATATATATAAAAATAAAGGAGAAGCATAATGGCTTTTGAACAAATTTTGGAGTTCGGTAAGAACAATCGTTATAAAGTAAAATTTGAAGTTGGGAACATTGATACGTCAACAGTTGGAGACGTGGAACTAGACGAGGAAATCGCTAGTTTACAACCAGAGGGCGAGGGTGTCTATTCTTTCTCAGTCCGAGAACTTTATAACGCAGAAGGGGAACACGAATTTGAAAAATGGAGAGACGACTACAGAGGTGGTGGCTTTAATGGTGGTGGTTTTGACCTAGAACGAGTAGAGAGTTGGAGTTGTGACTACAGCGTAGATAGATATTGGACTATTGCCTTGGTTGACGGAGAATTATCAGTCAAAAACGAGGGTGATTATGGAGAAATGGAGTTTGATAACCAATGTCTCCCAGAAGAATTGAGCGTTGATGATGTCAAAGATGAATTTGAGACAGACGCTAAATATGATGTCCTGATTACCTATGAAAAGCTAGAGAATGAAACAAAGACAGCTAATTCAATTACCTTAGATTGTCATGATATGGATAGTGGCTCTAGCTATGGAACAGGCATTGACGCTCCTGACGTGGAATTAGATGACGCAGACTTAGAGAAACTTGCTGACTGGTATGTGAAGCATTATGGCAAAGGTTCGGTCACAGTTGAGGACGTGAAGAACCATGAATACGATAACGAAATCAAAGAAATCATTGAGCAGGCTATCCTAGACAATGCAACCGTCTATGATGAAAAGGCAAGAAAATACTACAACCAGACTGTAAGGTGGCATTATGTAGCCTATTCTGCAAAGGTAAACTGTTCTTTTGAACTAAATGGAATGACCTTTAATATCAACTATGATGAAATTGAGCGCAATTTCCCATTGAATGTAAGGTTAGAGGACTATTCTAAAGTCCTAGAGCTAGTTGAAAAGGACGAGTTTGACAACTTGTTTTCAGATAGCGACAAGGACGAGTTGGAGCGATTGAAAGTAGATATTAAAGATAATTACTACTCAGTTGCTAGTGTTCCTGTAGAAGTCGATTGGGAACTATGTAAAGGATTTGCAAAAGAAACAGGCATAGCTGATGAACACCTAACAGAAGCTAACCTAAACCGTGCGTTGGAACTTGCTTTGGAAGGTATTGCTAGTGAGTACACTAGAAAATTGTATTGCTTTGTCTATGTCAAAGACGGTTTGATCCATGTAGGAACGAATATCGCAGAATATGAAGATAGAGCAGAAGAAAACCTTGAAACTATTAGTAAATTAACCTTAGAAAAAGACGACTTAGGAATTTGGCGTGTGTATGTGTCAGGGGAAATGCAGGACGAGTTGAATAAAGCGATTGACTGCAAAGAGTGTATGACAGTAGTTGGGTACAATGTAACGTTGTTTAAACGAGAAAAGGCAACAGTTGACACCTATATCCAAGAAATCAATGTAAAAGTTAAGAATATCTTGCCTAGCCTGATGGAACGTATCTTAAATGTTGCTAAAGTCGAGGAAAACAAAGAGTGGATCATTAAGAAACTAGAACTTGCAAAAGAGTTAGAACAAGCAGTAGTGAATTATCTAGTCGCTAAAAGAAAAATGCGTAGTGAACTACAAACTGATAGATTGCAAAGATTAAAAGTTGATACAGCAGTTATTGAACTACTCAGCATAGATACTTTGGCAATAGGTTCTTTAAGAACAGGTGTTGAATCTTTGACAACCATTTTGGGAGAGTTGAAAGTAGGGAAATCATCATTCTCTATGTTGCAGGTGTCAGAAATTAGTTTTGAAGAAGTGTTGAAATCAGAATCAGGCACTTGCTCATTGGTTCTTAGAGAAATCCGTTTAAGTCTTGAAAAACTACTTAGTGAACATAGCGACAATGAAAAGATGGCGCAAGAAATCGAAGAAGCACTAGCACTTACTAAACAACCTAAAGTGGCTACAGCAGAAGAAGAAATGGTATCTGCTTGGAATAAATACATTGGATTGAAGATGGAAGGGCAGGAATAAACATGAGAGAGACTATTGAAGCTTTTTTGGAAGAAACTAAGAATCTTTCTGACGATACCTTACTTGGAGAAAGAGTAGGAACGGAATTTTATTGGAAGTATGGTAGAGCGACAAAATGCTTTTGGAGTTGGTATTTTGATAGCGATTGTGTAGTGACTATGAAGCACCTACGTTATCTTGCTAACTTGGAATTGAAGCTCCTAGACAAAGAATAAGCATATAACTCCCAGAGGAGCAGTTCCTTTGGGAGTTTGTTTTTAAATAGCATAAAAAAATAATAAAGAGATACAAAAAAATAATCAAAATATCATAAAAAGTGTTGACAAAGCATTAAAAAGGTGTATAATATAAATATAAAATAATTAACTTTTGAGGAAGGAATTTGAAATGAAGTTAGGGGATTCATTACTCTTACAAGTAAAAGTTGTTGAGAGAACAGAAAAGGCAGAAGGTGTCTTTTATGGCGTGGCATTACCTGACGGTAAAGTGGTATATTTGAAAGAAGAATATTTACCTGTAAATGCAAACAATAAGAAAAAGGAAGGTGGCAAGAGCCTAGAGGAACAGGTTAAAGAATTGAATCGTAAGTACCATGAAGAAGGAATTAAACACAAGACGGAACTGACCGTTGAAGAAGCTAGACAACTTGAACGTGACTTTAAAGAAACTCAAAAACTATTTGAAGCAGGTTGGGGAACATATTAAGGAGAATAAAATGATTAAAACAGTAAAACGCTATATCAAACGCAACCCTTATCAAGCAGGGCTTATCGCTTATAACTTAGGTGTATTTGCATGGCTACAGACCAATGCAATTAGTTTGCTTGGGAAACATAATGTAACGATACCACCTTTTTTACAGTCCTTTAGTGCAGAAGCGCTACGCTTTATCAGTAACTACACGCCTATCTCATGGCTTATTGGTTCAATGCTTTTAGCGTGGGTGTTTAAAGCTGTAGGTACGGTTGTAAAATGGATCATCACTATTGCCCTTGTCTTTGTAGCTTACTACTTGCTGAAAAGCTATGGAATTGCCATCTTTGGCTAGAATTGGAGTAAATCATGTTTACTAGAGAAAAATGGGAATGTTTCAACGCTTTGGAATATTACATAAAACAACAAGGGATTGACCTTGATAAATTTACAGATGATGATATTGAAATGGACGAATCTGCAAAAATCTATCTTTTTTTAGTGGCAGATATAGAAGGAGTTGAAATCGTCAAGGGGAATGTGAGGTATTTTGTTCCATTACTAGAATATAATAGTGAAGTTGATGAATACCTACAAAATCTTGAAACAAGGGGATTTGTTCGTGATAAGTTCACTTGGAAAGAGAAAGAGTATTATGTTCTCATTGAAAAGGAAAAAGACTGATGGATATTGGAAAGTTTAATGAAAAGTACAAGCTGAAAGTAACAGACGTGGTAGGAGATTTTTTTGGGAAAAAGCATTACTACCACTTTGACAGTTGGGAAGAAATCCAGTTCTTTCTTCCTTTTTGCTATACCGAAGGGAAAAGGCAGATTGAAGTCACAGAAATAGTCCTTACTCCTGATGGGTCGCAGACCTTTAGCAGAACCAAGGTTAAAACCTATGATATAGGCGAGCTGACCTTCCTAGAACAAGTGAATAATGTCCTTTGGCTATTTGGGGAAGAACTAGTCATATCTGACAATACGGAGCAGTTTGGAGTTGTGCTGATTGACCTTCCTTCTAAACTCATGAAATATACCTATGTTGCTAAGAGGGTTATTGTGGGGCATACCTACTACTCAGTCCTTAGTTGTGATGATATTACCTTTATTGCAGAAGAAGGTAGTAGAGCTGTATTCACTCAGGAAGAAGTTGAGAATGATCCAATCCTTAGAGGGTATTATTTCAAAGGGTTAAAGGGTATTTGCTGATGAAGAACTTTGATTGGGTTATCGGTAAGCAAGTAGGAGAGCTGACTATACTTAGTTATACAACCCCTTTAAAAGAGTTACGACACCAAAGAAATTGTACTTGTCTATGCAGTTGTGGAAAGCAGGTCGAAAAAAGGTTAAGTCGTGTTCTAGGAGAAGAAGTGAAGTCTTGTGGGCATTTACGCTCCCTATCAGGGAAAATTCATTCTGTAAACCTAGATCAGAGCAAGGGCTATGAGAGCAGAACGAGCAAAGACAAGGCTATGTCTAACTCCCAAACAGGGATAAGGAACATAGCAAAGGCTGAAAATGGAGACGGATATAGGGTATATCTCAGAAGGCATGGCAAATACTATAGACAGAGAGCTAAAACCCTTGCAGAAGCGCTATTAGTCAAGAAAGAATTGATTAAACAAGCTGAGAGGGATTTTGGAGAGGTCATCTATAAATACTAGAGCAGAATAAAAAGGAAGTCCTACAAAAAGTTAGGACTTTTTTATTAAAAAATGATAAAAAGCATTGACAAAGTATAGAGATAAGTGTATAATATAAGCATAAAGAAATTAAGGGGGAAACCTAATGGAATCAGTCGCAAAGACTAGCAAAAACGCAACAACCACTACGACTACTAAAAAGTCGTCTGCAACAAAGAAAGAACCATCTAAGGTAACGAAGATGAAGAAAGATGACAAACAAGAGTTTGAAACAATCGAAGCACTCTTGATCTACGTCCAGTCTCAACTCAAAGTTGAGAAGGATATTGAAAATGGTTTTGGTGGCTTTAGTTACTACACCATTGACAATATGCTGAAACAAATTCGTTCTGCTTTGATAGAACACGGAGCTTTTGGACGATTCTCAACAACCATTGAACAAAAGGGAGAGCGTTATTACGTTCAAGCTAGTTTCAAGGTATCGTACAAAGGACAAACCTTTGAAGAAGTGGCTGAAATTCGTGAGCCAGTCACAAAACCAAAAATGGACGACAGCCAAGTTACACGTTCGGCTACAACGCAAGCGAAGAAAACCTTGCTTGAAAATATCTTCATGGTATTTGATGGTGTAGAACCAGATAGCGCTAACAACAATGACTATCAATATCAGACCGATAGTGAAGTTGCTGAACAACACAACAACGGAGTTCAGATGACTTTGAACCTCATTGAACACGCTAAGACACTTGGGGAGTTTGCCCCTAGTCAAGAGCAAGTCGAAAAATGGACTGAAATGGCTCACAACAATCCAAAGGAAGCATACAAAGAAGTGATGACCTTTGGCAGAAATGCACAAGCAAAAATGGCAGAAAATACAAAAATGGAAGTAAATAAAGGAGAATAAACTATGGCAATCAATAGTGTAGTCCTAGTAGGACGTATGACGAAGGACGCAGAATTGCGCTATACACCTTCTAATGTGGCAGTCGCTACATTTACTCTTGCAGTAAATCGTCCATTTAAGAACCAAAATGGCGAGCGTGAAGCTGACTTTATCAATGTTGTTATGTGGCGACAAAGTGCTGAAAACCTTGCAAATTGGGCTAAAAAAGGAGCGCTTGTAGGTATTGAAGGACGTATTCAGACACGAAGCTATGACAATCAACAGGGGCAACGTGTTTATGTAACAGAAGTTCTAGCTGAGAGTTTTTCTCTTTTAGAAAGTCGCTCAGTTCGTGAAGGGCAAGGACAAGGTGGATATTCTGCACCAAGTAACCAAGCGTCAACACAACCTACTCCTGACTTTTCAAAACAAGAAAATCCTTTCGGACGAACAAATCCAATGGATATTTCAGATGATGATTTACCGTTTTAATTAAGAGAAAACCCTTGACCTTAAACAGTTCAAGGGCTTTCCTTTAAAGTATTTTAGGGGGCATTATGAAACTACGTTATGCTATCTGGGAACGATTAAAAAAGGCAAAAGAGGAGCAGGGGCTGACCTACCGTGAGTTATCAGAACGGACAGGTATCAGTCAGACAGCTCTTACAACGTTGTTCTCAGCAAAACCAAATTGCACGGTTGGAAGAATTATCGAGTTATGCAAGACTTTAAACAGAGACTTGTCCTATGTGTTTGGAGAAGATACAGGCAAAGTCCTTGTCTATCCCGAAACAGAAAGAGAAGCGATCAACAATTTTTGGAAGCAGATTGATTCTTACTACCTGAACCCTAACGGACGCAAACATTACTCACGGAAAAAAGTCTATTGGTCAATGGGTAAGGCTTATTACAGGGCAGTAGGAGAGGATAATATCCATCTATCGCTTGACGTGTTGGAAAAATTCTCCAATCACTTGAAGATAAGTCCTTTGAACCTAATCTCAAAAACCTATAGCTTGGGTGGACGCTTGCACTTTAGGAAGCAAAACAGCCTAGTCTATCTACACTTACAGGACGGAAAGAAAGACGTAGCAACCTATATGATTGATGGCGACAATGCACGTTATAAAGTCGAAGATTGGCTAATGGGTATGCTTGTAGGAACAGGTGGACGAGAACTGATCTTGACGGATATTAACGACACGCAAAGTCAAGTTTGTTTAGAGTGGGGCAACAGTCTTATTCTACGCCTAGAAAACAACGGTCAGGAGCTTTATTCTTACAAGTCAGAAAAAGATAAAGCAAATGAACTACTAACTAAAATAAGCAGGAAGGAAAAAGGTTACGATTCATACTTGAACCTTTTAGAAGAAAAAGAAAATGGATAAACCAATTCTGACACCAGAAACTTACTATGACGACAACTTTTATATGAGTACGTCACGCTTTAAAAATTACATTGATTGCGAAGCTAAAGCCCTTGCTATTGATAATGGAGCTTGGGAAGAAGAAAAGACACCTATTCAGTTGGTCGTAGGGAACTACGTTCATAGCTATTTTGAATCGCCAGAGGAACACCAGAAGTTCCTTGAAGAATACTACAGCTATATCTACAAAGAACCAACTAAGGCTGATGTTGTAAGCGCCCTTGAAGAAGCAGGCATACCTTATGATAAAAAGCTAAAAGTTGATGACTTACGAGCTTTTGCAAGAGCTAACAATATCTTTGTAACAGGAGAGAAGAAGTCTGACTTTATCAATGCTGACAAAGTTATCCAAGCCCTGAAAGATGAACCAGTTTTCCAAGAATACTACGAAGGTAAAGAAGGCGATTGGGTGGAAAAGGAAATGATCCTGACAGGGGAGCTTGAAGGCTTGCCATTTAAGGGTAAGATTGACAGTATCAACTTGACACAGCGATATTTTGTTGACCTGAAAACCATGCGTAGCATTGCGCAGGAAACATGGTCGCCAACCTTGCACCAACGAGTACCACAGATGGTATATAACGTCTATGAGTACAAGTACCACTTGCAAATGTTTATCTACCAGAAGTTGCTTGAACAAATGGATTGTCCGTTCTTTACGCCATACATGGTAGCAGTATCAAAAGAGGAAATCCCTGATAAAGAAGTCATTGTTTTTGATGATGAAATTCTTGAAATAGGCGAAGCAGTCTTTTACGCTCATATCAACCGTGTTAAGGAAGTTGTTAGTGGTTTAGTACCCCCTACTCATTGTGGGGAGTGTGACTATTGTAAGACGATCAAGCACCTTGAATACCCTGCATTGACACTAGCCCAGTATATCGAAGGCGAGAGCAAGAAAAAACTTGATAAAATCGCAAGGTTTTAGGCTTATTGAAGAAGCGAGGGCTAGAAGATGAAAGAAGAAAATAGCAAGCTAGTAGTTATTATCATTGTACTTGCGTCTCTACTACTTTCTATTTATCTATCTGCTGTTGTGGTAGCTGTTGTAAATGACGTATCAATTACTACAGTTATCCATAATTGGCAGTCATGGACGCTAGATTTTTTGAAAAGCCTGATTGAGTAGAAAGGAAGAAAGAATTATGGATATAAGTCAGTTAGTTGCTGTACTACTATTAGTGAGTTTGTTTGCACTCCCTATTTCCTTGTTGCTAAAGATTAATAGGGGCAGTTTAGAAATAGAAATTATGCGTCGTCAAAATGATTTAGGTAAGCCTGTTTTTGATGATATTGACTTTGAGAAGTACGGTTCAATCAAAGAGCTTATACGATTGAACGAGGAGCTAAAAACCCTACAAAGAATGCAGAAGGCTAAAAAAGGAAGTTTAGCTTGGCATGAAGGCGTAGTTCCAGTTAGTAGGAAAGTGACGCAGGAACAAAACTTTGAGTACGTTGGATTTGAAGAACCACAGGAAGCTCTTATCCCTCTTAATTGGGATTTATCTATCGTAGAAAGTAAAAATAATGTTGATAGTGAAAAGAAACGTGCTAAACGTATTCAGGAAGTCAAAGAACTCAAAGAAAAGGTTGATAGTTACTTTAAAAAATGTTTTGGAAGAAATGTGATCGAGCTATTCAATACTAAAATAACTTGGAGTGGAGCTGAGTTCTTTATTAAACTAGCACTCAAATACGGTTATGTAGAGGGGTACGCCCTTAAAGCTATAAAGAGTGACTTAGAAAGCATTTTCCAAACGAACTCCTTAGAAGTGACAGAATATGGGAATGTTATCCGTATTGCTTTTAATACAAGTGAGATTGAGTTCCCAACCCCTCACTATATGTTCTCAAAATTTGCAAGCGAAGGCATACCTAAGACACCCCTAACAATTATGGCAGGGATTGATAAAGAAGGTAGAGTAAGGCAGTATGATCTTGCTATGGCAGGTGGAGTTCTGGTATGTGGGAGCGCTGGAAGTGGGAAAAGCAACTTTGTAAGACAAGCTCTTTCCTCAATCATGCTACACAGTACGCCAGATGAAGCTAAGTTTGTAGTTTATAGCCCTGCTGTTGATGTGGAGTTCCACTATCTCAAAGGAAGTCCGTATCTTTACAAGGAGATAATAAGCAAAGAAGAAGAAATGTTCAATGTCCTATCGGAGCTGAAAAGTGAGATTGACCGTAGATTGAAGATGTTTTCAGAGTGTGAAGTCCATAACATTAGTGGCTTTAACTCTATTTCTGATAAAAAAGAGAAATTGCCTTATCTTTTAGTTGTCCTAAATGAAGCTGAGAGCTTGCTGTATAATAAGTACGATGAAGTGATTGAACTATTGGCATATTTGGCAACTAGAGGGCGAGCTACAGGAGTTGTTCTTTTACCGACAACACAAACAGCTAGAGCAGATATTGTTCCACAACGTCTGAAAGCTAATTTTCCATGCGTGGTCGCTTATCATCTAAGCAATGAACTTGATAGCTTGATTGCTATTGGAACAGAAGGAGTAGGACGCTTACTAGTGTCAGAGTGCTTGATAAAATGGATTGATAGCCCAGAGCCTACTAAGATTAAAACCCCTTATATCGGCGATACAGAAATAGCTAAGATGGTTGATTCAACAACCAAGAAATTTTCGCAGTAAAGACAAAATAAAAGCCCCTACGACTAAGCAGGGGGCTTTTTGTATGAGAAGCTAAAATCAACCCCCCTCTTACGAGGGGTGGAGAACTTATAAGAAAGTTCAAAGAATAGTACGAAGCTATTATAACACTAACAAGCAACTCCTGACAAGTTTTTTTGGAAAATAGTTGACAGGGGATATAAAAGGGTGTATAATATAAACATAATCAAAAAAAGAAGGCAGGATTTAAAATGCGAGTATCAGTGTGTTATGCAACCATGATTAAGGACGGAAAACCATTCGTCTATGAGCTTGAACGTGAGGACTACTCATTGTTTGACTTTGATAAGGAATTTCAGAAGATTGCTAAAAATCGTGGTTGGCAATATGTAGAATGTGGAACTACACCACTTTTGTAGCATGGTTGCAGGGAGAACTATGAGAAAGAAGAATATTTTTAAACTACTGACCGTAGCAACAGCAATGTTGCTCTTGGTCGGTTGTAAGGACGTTCAGAAGATTGCTGACAAGAAAGAAAGTAAGACAACAGAAGTAGCGCAGGTAGAACAGAGTTCAGTCCAAACTTGGAGTATTGATAATTACCCTAACTACTACACAGTAGATGGTAAGAGTGGTATCAATCCATCAGACTTTCCAGAAGCAGGTAAAATCCAGTATGGAGAGTTAGACAAGCTAGGACGTACCACAGAAGCTAAAGGATCACTCACGTTTAAGAACGTAGAAGGCTCTTATGGAGTACGCCAGAAGTTTTCAAAGGACGCTGATCCAAGTGGTTGGGGTATTCAGGACAAAGTGAAAATCCCTTACTCTAACGGTAAACACTACAAAGGGTTCTTTTGGAATCGTAGTCATCTAATCGGAGACGCTTTAGGTGGAGACGCTATCCGTCAAAACGTAGTAACAGGAACACGAACCCAAAACGTGGGAGAGGACGCTAAAGGTGGTATGCGTTATAGCGAGATTAAGGCGCAGGAGTGGTTAGAAGCAAACCATGACGGAACGCTTTACTACGGAGCAAAGCCAGTCTATGAGGGTAACGAGCTAGTACCAAGGACTGTTATTATCTCTATGCTATCGTCAGACGGTACGATTGATGAAAAGGTTATCGTCTTTAATAGCGCTAACGGTTTTGAAATCAACTATGCAGACGGAACTTTTAAGGAGACAAAATAACAGGGGTGTGTTATGAACGCAGTTTTTGAATGTATCGCAAAGTGGGAAACAGCCTATGCTTTAAGTTATGGTTCGCCAATACTTAGAAGCGCTATTCTTAAAAGAACAGGCTTAAATCTATATCAGTACAGGAAACAGATTAAGGAATTGAAAGACAATGACCTGATTAAGTATGTCCGATATATAGAGCGTGATTATTGCGAGGGGTATTTAGAGGATTGTTACTTTGTTCAGGGGTGGTTGCCTACTAGCAAAGGCAGACAGACAGAACTTTATCAAAAGATCGCAGAAGCCGAAGAAAAAAGAATGGAAAAACATTGGGGAAGTTTCGGAGTAAGTAGCTAGGAGAAAATCCTAGCTATTTTTTTTATTTTTCTCTAATCGTTTTTAAGGGCATTTTTAGCCGATATAAGCGATTTTAAGAAAAAGGGGTAGAAATAGACCTTGATATAGATAAAGTGCGAAAGTGAGGACGAGAGAGGGCAAATAGAGGACGATAGGATATAAAGGAGTGTGTAGAGTGAGAAAAGGGTTGATTTTGATAAAAAATAATCTCAGAAAGCAAAAAAGTCTTGACAGTCAGGCAAAAAGAGTGTATAATATAAACATAAAAATAAAAAAGGGGTATCATTATGAACCAAGATGAACGCAACGCAAAGAGAGTAGCTGAACTTACCAAGCTACAAGCTATTAAAGAGACAACTGAACGCTTACTTCACTCAGGCGAAGAAAACACTCATACTCTTATCATGGTTGAGACTATTAGGAAAGGTGAGGAAATCGAAACAATAAGCCGAGTTATGGCTGATGGAGATATACGTCAAATCCTTTTGTCGGTTGGTGGGCTTCTCAAAACAGCAAAAGAGATGATGAATAGCTTTCCTGATGACTTTATTGAGGATGCAAAGGAAACAAGAAAAGAAGAATTGCTTAATCTTTTTTTGCAATCAGCTGAAATCGGCTCACAGTTGATGGAGTGGTGTGAAATCGGAGATATGTAAAGAGGTTCAGATATGATAGTAAAAGATTATAAGAACAATGGGGAAAGAATTGCATATACGCTAGACTATGATATTTTTAGTGTGAACGTTGAACATAAAAATACTAGTGAAGGAATTGACGTGACAGACCTGAAAGGTTTGTTTGATTGGTTAGATGAACAAGAAGTGAGTAAAGTACCACTAGAATCCTTTTTGTCTTTCCAAAACAGCCTACTACTAGAAGGCGAATCATTAGATTTTACAATGAGCGAACGCAAAATGACGCAAAAAGAAATTGAAGAACTAGCTGATAAATTATTTGATAAGAATATATCAGAACGTTTAGAATTTTTGGAGAGAAAGGAGAAATAAGATGAAGAAATTGACGGTTAGAGGTATTTCCACTCACGAAGAAAGTAAAGGTGAGTGGAAACGTGGCTATCTCATTGAAGATGAAGGAGTGTCTTACATTATCAATAGTGTTGTGGAAGCAAATGACGAGTATATCACTATTGGAGAGTGGTGTTCTGTAGACCCTGAAACATTGGGAATTTCAACAGGTTTACCTGATGAAGATGGAACGGAGATCTTTGAAGGGGATATAGTTAGACAAGTACGAACCCAGCCAACAACAGAAAATGAAGTAATTATAGGTGTTGTAACCATGATTGAGGGCGCTTGGTTAATTATGAATGATAATGAACAATTAGCAAGTGATTTGTGGTCAGAGACGGATATAAATGAAGTTATTGGCAATATCCATCAAAATCCAGAGTTGCTAGAAGAAAGGAGAAAAAAATGAATAAAGCAGAATGGAATAAACTTGTAGTAAGAAAACTGCTTCCTGAAGAAAAAGTACATTTTGGAGATAATGTGTCAAGTATTTGGGAAGGAGTGACACCTGATGTTGACGAGGAAGTGTTGGTTTACACTCCAGAAATAGGAGTGACTACAGATACTTGGATAGACTATGGAAATGGGGTTGGTTTTGAAAATTATGATTATGACGTGATTTATTGGACTAGCTTCCCAGAACCACCAAACGAATGATAGGAATAACCTTTGAGGTTTATCAGGACACCCTGATAGCCTTGAGGGTTTTCTTTTTTAAAGAACAAAAAAAGATAAGACAAAAACACAAAAAGATGATAAAAACTGTTGACAAATAAAGATAAAGGGTGTATAATATAATCATAAAACGATTAGGAGAACAAAAGAATGAGAAACTTGAAACTTGAAACTTGAAACTTAGAGCATGGGATAAAGAGTTTAACTTAATGTCTGTAGTGACTAGACTTGATTATTGGTCAGAGATTGTTGAAATGTCAGATGGAGAGTTGTATATACAAAAACTTGAAAAAGTTGAGCTTATGATTTCAACAGGATTGTTTGATAAAAAGGGGGCAGAAATCTTTGAAGGAGATATTCTTGCTGTTCTAAGCAAAAGTGGAGACGAGCTTGTTTACCTGTACGTTATCTACAAAGACGGTAAGTTCATGGCAGTAGAAAACGAGGAACACGGATATACTGCTGACTTGATTGATTGCACTACCTACCACTCAGTCGTAGGGAATATCTATGAAAATGCTAAGTTATTAGGACGATAAGGAGAAAGAAAATGGAACTACAAGTAAAAGGAACGTACGATAAGAAAAGTGAGCGTTGGTATGTAGATGCAGACGAAGCGACAGTAGAAGCAATGAACAGCTTTTTAAAAGAGCATGACCTAGACGTATTTGAATCATGGTTAGGGTATTTGGAAGGTGGAATGAGTGATGAATCACTCGCCTTTATCAATATATTGCAGACTATCGAAAATGGGGAAATCAAACTGTATGACGGTAGCAAGATTAAGCTAGTGGAAGGATAGGAGATAGAATGGAACAACGCTTTACAAAGAAAGACTTTTTTGTAGGTCAGGAAGTTTACGCTGAATATGTCGGTTTGACAGGTTCAAGAAATAAAGAAGGGAATATTAGTGTAGAAACTGTTACCAATGTTGGGAATAAGTATGTAACGACAAATAAGCGTATGTACCGAATAGCAGATGGTGTTCTAGTGACAGAATATTCTCCTGACTATGTATTGTGGATCAATCATGATGAAGTTGAAACAAAAGTAGCTAAAGACAAGCTGTTCTCAAAGTTGTTAAATGAGTTTTCATTAGGACTAGGTGGGTATCAAAACCAAAAACTCTACAAGAGACTGAGCCTAGAGGACTTGCAGGAAATTGAGCGAATCATTGAAAAAGGAGAAACAAAGTAGATGAAGGTATATAACGCAGTCGGAACAGTATATCATACTTTAGGAAGATTGAGAGGTAAAGAGCTTATTGGCTCTTTCTCAACGCTAGAACAAGCAAGAAACGCAGTCAGTCAGGTAGCAAGCAACTATGACGAAGTGGGAATAGTTGTCACGGAGCTTGACAAGGTGGAAACAAAGGGATTATAAAAGGAGTAGCGAGGTAAAGCATGGGATATACAGGGTGGCTTATGCCAGATGGGGAATTTTTCCCTTGTGAACATAAGGAACATATTGAGTTTAAAAACCGAAGGTCAGGAAATGATTTTGAAGGAATTTGATCAGTTTATGTAAAAGGAGTAGTTATGAAACAACCTATAACACAAGATCACATTGTATGGCAGTTGCCCATGGTAAGTGCAGAAAACAATAACACAGGCTGTATTCATGGCAATGCGAAACCTCACGCTTTTACAACTTGTGACGATAATCTTGTAAACTGGTCTTTATGTAAAAAATACAGTCAATACAGTAAAGAATATGAGACTATCAACATTGAAAAAGTTGAGGAAAAGCACCTATGTAAAAAGTGCCTGAACTCCTACAAGAAACTAAAAAAGAAAGAAGGAAACAATAATGGAGCTTAAAGGGAAAACCAGAGAAGGAGAACTTGTTACTTTACTATCAGGAAAGGATAGCTACACTATCGAAGTAGTAGCAAGTGAAGATGAAAAAAGTAAGAAGAAGTCTGACAAGGCAAAAGAGCCAGTACGGATTGGAAATTACAAGAATGAATTTGCTAAGAGTTCGCTTGAAATGTACGAAGTGAAAAAGCATGATGGCGAAACAAGTGTGAAGATCAAGTTTGCAGGAGAACGATTTACCTTCTCTTTTGTAACTGAAATACCATACGAAGAAGTGGTAGAAATGCTAGAGGTAGGGGGATAATTGATGTTCAAGAAGAAAACATTGGTAGCGTGCTATATTTATAGCTTTGACTACTCAAAAGAACCTGTAGAGCTTAAAGACCTGATGTTTAAGGAAATTCTAGTAAAAAAGAAATGGGGAAAGTACGTTTTACTTAATTCTGAGGATCAAGAACGTTTTGGTTTATCGGTAACAAAAAAAGACTTTGAGAAAGTCCTAGAAAAAAGGTGTTACTATATTGTGTTTTTTGAACGTCATTCTGCGCAAAATGTGTTTAAAGCCAGTAGGCTGTTTAATAAAAAATTTGACGTTAGAAGTAGGGGGATAGAATAATGAGCAAGCATAGACGAGTTGAAGGTATGTCTGAAATCTGGGTAAAAGGCTATAAGGATAAGGACGGAGATATTATTATCTCATTAGGCGATGATGGTTTTCATATAATTGAGAAGCGTCATGTAGAATGGGGAGACGTTGAGGTAAAAGAAGTATGACAGCAAAAGAAGTCAAAATCTATGCTTACAAGCTGAGTATTGTAGAAGGCAATATCCAAGTCGAAGAAATAGTGTTTCCTGCAATAGAAAAGCAGAAAACATTTGTTTTTAAACAAGACGGAGACAACCCTACTAAGAGAGTGGTTTATAGTCTCAATGCGTCTATCGAAGATAGTATTGTTTCTGAAAAACGAAACTATTTCATGCGTGGCAGAAGGACTTTGAAAAAAGATGAATTGGAAGAGATAACGGTTTCTCCATTTGGGGATATGCGCTATATCTATTACACAGAACCGTCTTTAGAAAAGGCTATGTCTGTATTCAAAAGGAACTTAGAAGCCCGTATTAAAGGGTTTAAGTCTAAAATTGAGAGCCTGACAACCAAGACGAAGGTTTGTGAGAGCTTTGTAGCTGATGTAGAAAATATTAAATAAAAGAGCTAGATCAACTAGCCTTTTTATTTGCTCCTAAATTGGCTTGTATGACGTTTAAGAATAAAACAGCACAATTCTAGGCAGAATATTATAAAACGTGACAGGGGCTAAAATAAAGGGCAATATGAACGAGTTAGAGGTAAATGTATTTCATGGAGTGGATATGAGCAGTAGATAGAGTGCTTATTAGCATAAGACACAAAAAAATAATACGAAAACATAAAAAAATAATATAAATAATTGACAAAAAGTATAAAAAGGTGTATAATATAAACATAAAGAAATTAAGAAACAGAGGTACAAAGCATGGAATTTAAAAGGTTTATGGACTTGTTGCAAGACAAAGGAGTTAAACTTGTTTACATGGAAAGTCATAAAGAGCTGGTGGAGTGGAATCCAGAGCTTGAAGATACCTACAATGTCTTTGCTGAGAAAGACGGTAAAACAGTTATGCTTGAAAGTGACGAAGTTGTTATCTCATGGAGTAAGCGTGGATTGAAATTGGCAGAACTTGTCGCTGTTCGCTCAGTTTTAAGTTCGCTTTGTGGTAAGGACGTGATACCTTTTGCAGAGTTGATTAAACAGCTTATCAAAGAGCAGGGGAACTATTCAGAATACGTCAAAGCAGTCATTCAGATTGAAGATGAAGGAGCTACAAAAGAGGACTTAGACCGAGCCTATGACTTTTTCATGGGAAGTGATGATTGCACGTTGATTAGTCAGGAATTGATTGACGTACTAGCTGACAAGTAATATCAGGGGCGAAAGCACCCCTTTAAAAAGGAGAATCGCAAAATGTATCAAGTAACGAAACACGGAAAAACAATCGCTCAATTTTTTTCAGAACAGGAAGCGAAATGGTTTGCAGTAGATAAGGCTATCAGGGATTTACGAAAAGAAAATCCTAACGAGGAAGAAGAAATGGAAATCTGCTATGATGAAATGCCAGACTATGCAATCCTGACAGAAGCAGGGATTGAAGTAGAAGAAGCAGGAGAAGGGCAACCTGTAGCCCCAGAGGAAGTTTATGACTTTCTGAAAGTTATCTGGTCTGATTTTGAGACAGAGAGCAACCCAGAAAATCTAGCTATAATGGTTTATACCTTGGCAGATACAGATTTTGACCGTTGGCTATTAGAAAACATGGAATTTGGCGACAAAGTACAACTTGCCTTGTTAGAAGAAAAATACGCTTGGGAACTTGGCGAGGATTTGCCAGAGTGGTTAGAAAAAACCGAAAACAGATTATTGCTGATAAAAGAGTTATTGGCGAATATTTAAGAAAGGGAAGGAAATAATATGTCAATCTTTGATGATTTAGAAAAAGCACAGAAGGTAGAGTTATACGAAGCTCACGCAGTAGAGAGGGGAGAAAACTTTATCTCAATAGATTTTGGGATAACTTACAAGCTCCCAGAAGGGGGAGAGACACCTTCTTTATACACCTTGAAACTAGAATATGATGGAACAGAGTATAAACTTGCTATTGTAACACGTTTAGACAAAAGAAATGGAATACATTATAACTATGATTGTAGGGGGAAATTAGGGAGAGAAATCTATAAGTTTATTATTGAGTTTATCAATAATGCAAATAGACAAGCCGATCTTATCAAAAAATTTTAAGACTAGCTTTCTAGTCTTTTTCTTTTGTCAAGGTGGGATTGAGGGAATAAACCAAAAAAATAATCAAAGAGCACCGAAAAGTAGTTGACAACGATTGAAAAAGAGTGTATAATATAAACATAAAGAAATTAAGAAAAGGAAGGCAGTTGATAGTTTTATAAAGGGGTAGAGAGAGCGTGTTCTTTAAAAAATAAAAAATTATTAGTAAAGGAAAAAAACAACTTTCTCCGAGCGACTTTCTCTATTCCTCTACAAGACTATCAGCTCCTCAAAGGAACATAAGTATGTCAACATTCATTCAAGAAATTAAAATCGCAACCACTACTTCGCTTGATGTCATCATGAAAAGTGGACGAGCATATCGTTATATTGGTATTGATCCAGAGCAACTTATGGCACTCATTACAGAGTATGCTGAAATCATTCTTGAAGGTGGGAGCGTAGGACGTTTCTACAACGAGCATATCAAAGGCTTGTATGAAACAGAGGAATTGGAAACAACAACCAAGGAAAACGCACCTGACCTTAAAGAATTGCTTGAAACCTTGCAAGAAGGACGAGCGCTTCTAGTAGGTAACAAAGAGGAATTAGACGAGTTGCTGAAAGTGATTGCTGAACACTACAACGTAAAAATCAACTACCAAGGCTTGCTGAAAGACTATCATTCAATCGTAGGAGACGGTTGTATCACAATCAGACGAGGGGAGTTAGTATTCTTGCCAGTATCACAAGTAGGATATGATAATGTTGTAGTCTACTCAACACTTCCACGCATTACAACGCAAGTTATTGTAGCTGATGAAGGTAGTTACTTCTATGATGTTACCCTAAGTAGCAAGGCAGAAGAAACAGAGTTGTCTGAGGACGATAGAGAGCCTTCTGAGAGCGATAACGAGACAGACGAAGGTAAAGACCTAGACGATAAAGAAATGGCACTACAAGCCTTAAATCTACTCCAAAAAGTGATTGGAGAAAAAGGTTATGCAGACACAGATATTCTAATCAAGACTATCCGTAACTACATTGAAAAATAATCAACATGACACAAAACGAGGGGGCAACCCCTCTTTAAAATAATCAAGACACACAAAAAAATAATCTTGCTACACAAAACGGTAAGCAAGATATTACAAAGCAAAAAAGACGAAAAGACAACGGTATAAAAAGATAATATACCGACACAAAAAGATAATAAACATACACAATAAAGGGGTAAAGATACACCAAAAAACAGCAAGGCGACACAAAAAAATGCGAGAGAGCAGGGTGGCAAACTGCTGAAAGAGAATGGTTCAGATATTTCAGAAATTCTTGCAGAAAATCCGTGTAAGCGAGGGCAAGCCGAGAAGAAAAAAATAGCTCTAGCGCAGAAATTCCGAAAAAATCTGCTAGAGCCAAAAATAAAAATCCGAGGGGCAAGCGAGGGGGCAGACGGACAGCGCAAACCCCACGCACTGCAAAAAGAAATAA